>ENA-UOOK01002682-UOOK01002682.1-fermentation-metagenome-genome-assembly--contig:-NODE-2682-length-21323-cov-9.945834_pt1 | contig 21323 bp, 14 predicted proteins | sample MGYA00245777_ERZ724023 | MGnify/ENA primary metagenome ERZ724023 (study PRJEB28704, sample SAMN03018312) | fermentation metagenome | biome: anthropogenic terrestrial biome; feature: soil; material...
CTTCGTTAAGCAAAAAAGTTATCCACAGTTTTCGGTTTTTTAGTTTCGCAATTACCTATATAATCCTTCATTTATGTTCTTCACAGTCTTTGTTTACTGTCTTTACTTCACCTTCCCGTCTCAGTTTTTAAATAGTGTTTTAAGACGCACGGTGCCGGTGTTCTGAGATGTAATATCAAACCAACATGGCAGTTTGCTGAGCAGGAAAGAGTTCAATAACATTATTGGAAAGTTGAGTCACTAATCTATGATCCTCTCATTTTTTTCTGCGTATAGGATTCAGGGCAATGGAGCTTAAAAACACCAAAAGCGTTGAAAACAAAACGCTGAATGTACCGTTTACAATCCATGGTTTCATATGCTTCCAAAAGCCTGTCTCTGCTGCAAGCAAATTTTCAATTTCCCCAGCTATGCTTGACAGCATTCCATACCCGTAGTATGAGCTTACCATGCTATACATATTGGATCCACCAAAATAAAATGAGGTAAATCCAAATACCGGCGACGGGAAGAGATATGCTACGAGGTTTTTATATGTTGGAGCTGTACTTAAACCACTTTGCTCTCTTATCAGAGCATAGGCAAGAAAAACAAGAAATGGTCCAAATGTAACCAGTCCTAAGAAAATATAAGTTACTATGATAGAGACAATATTTCTTTTAAAAATTGTTGAGAAAAACACACCACTACTCGCCACAAAAAGAGAGGTTAAGACATAGAAAAAAATAAGCTTAATCAAGTCAAGAAAGTTTATACCACCAAAGAAAAACACAATACCTATAACAGGCATAGATGCAATTAAAAGCAGCAGAATATGCGCCAGTGAAACCATTATTTTCCCAATAATAATTTCCCTTGCAGGTGTTTTAGTTACAAGCATCAAATCAAGGGTTTGCCTTTCCCGTTCGCTGCTTATTGAAGTTGCCGTTATGGCTGGAACCGCCAAATATAGAAGCGCGAACTGAAAAGTAATTAAAATGTTATACCCGTTAATTGCCATACGGGGATTAAAGCTCTGCCTGGAATACGGTGCTACCATGTTATTTCCAATGAAGTATACTAAAAGAATTAAAGTTAAAAGGAGAACATAAGAGCAAATCAATACAACCGATCTCCAACCTCTTAATTTAGTTTTTATATCCTTTTGCAGAATTGGATTCATATTCATTGTGTTTCCCCCTTTGTTAACTGCATAAATACGGATTCCAGCGAACCCTCCACAGGATGGAAGGATACAACGGGGATATCTTTTTCAACTAACGTTTTTAAAACCCTGACATAGGCTTCTTCTCCGCCTTCCATATTTACATCAATAATTCCTGATACGGAGCTGATTGAGCCGATACCCGGCATTTCCATAAGAATTTTCACCGCTTCCTCTTCTTTTTCTGAAACACGGATCTTCAACTGATTAGAATGTGACATTTTCAATGTTATATCCTGCACGGAACCGCTCGCAACGAGCTTTCCCGCTTCGATTATTCCAATAGATGTACAGAGCTCAGACAGCTCATGGAGAATGTGAGAGCTTATAAGCACAGTTTTACCGAGTGAACGCAGCTCCCTTAAAATTTCTTTCATCTCAACCCTTGCTCTTGGGTCAAGTCCTGAAGCAGGCTCATCAAGAATAAGAAATTGCGGATCATGAATAAGACTTCTTGCAAGACAAAGCCTTTGCTTCATACCTCTTGAAAGAGTATCGACATATGCTTCTTTCTTATTTGTTAGCCGCACCAGCTCCAGCAACGAATCTATAAGCCCCATACATTTTTGTTTTGAAATTCCGTAAAGACCCGCATAAAAACTCATATATTCTGAAACCTTTAAATCATTATATACACCGAAAAAGTCAGGCATGTAACCAATGTGTCTTTTCACCTCAAGGGGCTCTTTTGACACATCTATTCCATCAATATATACTTTCCCGGAGGTAGGAGCTAAAAGCCCCGCAATAATACGCATAGTTGTGGTTTTGCCTGCGCCATTTGCTCCAACAAACCCATATATTTCACCTTCCGGAATCTCCATATTCAAACGATCCACTGCAAGTGTGCCATTGAACCTTTTTGTAAGGTTATCAACATGAACCATCATTTTGCAACCCCCCTAACAGATATTTCCGGCATGCCAAGAAGCTCCGGTTCAAAAGTCGTTGGGCGTGATCGGTCAATATTATCAGGGCTTCCTACTTCAACCACAATTATTTTCATTAGAACCTCATTGCCATATCCTATATAGTTATTTACACCATCTGAAATAGTTACCGATGCATCAATCTGATCCCAAACCCGGCTTTTTGTATTATACAGATAGTATTCGTATTTGTTTTTTACTATTTCTGTATTAAAATTGGGATCGTCTTTCATATTGTATTTTATATAAAGCGGTATATAATTCTCTACGGATATGCTAAACTCGTTATAATCAAGCATATCAGGCAGTAGAAACCGGAATTCCATCTCTCCCGTATTATGAATGCGAACACTGTTTTCATAATCAACCCAGCCAATGTCACCAGTCTGGTACATATTTGCCTGTATAATTCCCCCGGGAATTTCAACCTCACTTCCGGGCTCGAATGAAAAATCGGATTCAACACTTATAAGATTATGACCGAACTCCTCCGGTTCTTTATTGTTTACTTTGAGCCCATAATCAATAATTTGCTCATTCCGGGCCAGAAGAATAAACTTTGTTTCTGTATTCCGGGTATAATTTAAAAAGTTTTGGAACAGATTGCGTTTTCTCATCATCTCTATGTGATTTGGAGGATATTCCTTTGGCGTCCTGTAATATGTTCTTCCGAATTCACCATCAAGATATTCCTCTGTCCCTTTATATACATTCACATTATTTTCAAGCGGTAAATTTAGCGATACTGTATCTCCGGCAATAACATTTCCTATTGGAATTATATTTCTTCCCGCTAATATTACAGCATCAAGTAAATCATAGGGTGTGGTATTTGCTATACTGCCTTTTAATGAACCGTCTTTAAAATAAACACCCTTTAAAAGGTCTCCGTTAAATTCTATTGTTTTTTGCGCATTTAAAACAGTAGGGGTCCACATCATAACATTATATTGCTCATATAAAATACTGTCTGCGGTTGTATATTTACCAACAACAATACCCTCCGATTCGTTGCCATAATACCTGTTTTCGTTCATTAAAAATGGGGTTTTAATACCGTTATCATACTCATACTCCATTTTCAGGGTGCCACGTTTATTGTTAAACACACCAATAGCTGATGTAACGGTGGCTTCGTTCTTTCCTTGCTGCGCTTTTATTAGTGATACAGAGTTCGTTACAGCTGAGTTATACCTACTTTTAAACCCGAAAATATACATGCACCCAAGGAGTAAAATGGAAAGCATAGGAATGATCACCCACGCCCAATCACGTCGATCCTTTTTCTTAAGAATCAGATAAAGAACAGGTCCTGCTAAAATAATATATAAACCCAGACTTATAAACATCCAGAAGAAAGGTGGATTCTTACTATTTGGTACCTCATTGACAAGATACTGGAGATTCATACCATTATAATACTGTTTGGAATAATAGTCCTGCCTGTACTGCTGATAGTTTTGATTATTACTGTTTACATAGCGGAAAACATTCTCCATGAAATTAGATTTATATTGCCAGGAAACAAATGGTTCAAGAGTCGGATCGAAAGTAAAAACCGTAATATTACCATTTCCCTTTCCATACTTTATTACCAATGGATTTTTCTCATTTCCCGCTATAATATCATTATCAAGATATCTAGTGGGATATCCCGTGTTATTACCAGATTGTGGAACATACTCAAAGCCCAAAGCACCAATAGCTGTTTTTAAGGTTACCGCAGACGAATCCTTGCCTGTGAAATTTTTTAGCGCATTCATTGCGTTGTAATCTTCTATTCCCTTAATTGAATAGGGTTTTAAGCTGTCAGGCAGCCCGTTATATACCTTCTGCCATGAAAGACCCGCTCCCAACAATAATGCACCACCGGAATCAACCCAGTTTTCCATAGCAGAAACCTGCTCTTCATTTAACAAGCCAGTATCAAACCTGCTTACAATCAAATAATTAAAGCTATCCATAACTTCAGTATTGTATGGAAACGAATCCCTGTTTAAAGAAACCACAACAGCTTCTCTCTTCTCGTAAACACCATCCTTGATGGCAACAGATGATTGGGACGGAACAATCTGCCCTGATGCAAGCATAAGCTTCATTTTCTCATCAGAATAATTTCCTGCAAGATAAGGCACGGTGTAACCGTTCAACCATTTAAAAGAATCAGGTTCTTCAGTGAGAACACCTATAAATATAGTATCCGGAGGTAATAGCCTTTTAAAGCTGAATTTCTTTTCTGCCAGTAGCTTTTTATTTTTATTTTCAACGATCCGCACTGTTAAGTCTTTTTTAGCTGAAACCACCGGTACCTCAAAATAGAAAACCATTTCTCCACCAGGAGACAGCTCCACAGGCTTTGCAAACAGAATTTTTCTGCCTGGATCAAGGCTTGCCTCAACCTGAATTTCGCCTTTGATATCCCTGCTTATCATGCTAACCTTTATGCGTACCGGAGAATAGGCACCAAGCCTTGCAATACCGTCAAACCCTCCGTCTACCTCGAGCTGAAGCTCTCCTGTTTGTATTTCTTCAGTCTTTGGCTCAGCTGTTGCAATGGACGGTGGTATGGTGGATATAACGGTAAATAAAGCCAAAAACAGTAATGGTAGTTTTATAATTTTATTACGCAATCTTATGCACCTCTTAATTATGAATTTGCCCATGTCCCACATTTATAGACGATAGATAAACAGAAAAGTTTCATTTCTTTGACTATATAACTTGAACATTTTCCTAAGGCTGTGGCTTCGCAAAAACACCTACCCCAAAGTAATGTCATGGTTCAATTATGTATTTCCCGCCGGATTCTCTTCTTATAAGGCCTTTCATTTCAAGACTCAGTAAAACTCTATGCAAAACCGGCATATCAAGCGAAAGCTTTTTTTGTACCTCATCTATCTGAAGAGCTTCCACTGAAAGCGTTTCATAAACATTCTTCTCATCCTGTTCCAAGCCCGCAAGAAATTTCTTTTTTTCTCTGTAGTTATCTAAATCTAAAACCGGTTTATCCTCAAAATTTCTGAACCAATATATTTCCTCAACAATATCCTGTACTGATGTGACAAGTTTCGCACCATCCTGGATTAGCTTGTTGGTACCTTTACTGTTTATGCTGATTACATTTCCCGGCAAAGCATAAACATCCCTGCCCTGCTCGAGCGCCAGCTGTGCTGTTATCAGTGAACCGCTTTTTTCACTTGCTTCCACCACAAGAACTCCCACAGACATCCCGCTGACAATTCTGTTTCGGATAGGGAAATGATGAGGCGCTGGTTGAACACCGGGAGGATATTCCGATATAACAGCTCCTCTTTCAAGAATCCTCTCCATTAATTTTTTATTTTCAGGAGGATAAACAATGTCAAGACCACATCCAAAAACAGCTATTGTTCTGCCACCCATTGACAATGCTCCCTGATGAGCTGCTGTGTCAATACCTCTAGCCATCCCGCTTATAACACATATGTTATATTCGGAAAGCTCAGCAGATATTTTTTTTGCTGAAGATAAGCCGTAGCCCGAAGCTTTCCTTGAGCCAACAACAGCCACCATTGGTTCTTCTGCCAGGAGCTTACCTTTCACATAAAGGCAAACCGGTGGATCACATATATTTTTCAACAAATATGGGTAGCTATCATCCTCAAGGGTTATAACATCTATGTGTTTAGCTTCAAGCTCCTGCATAACGCTCCCAGCACTGTCTTTTGCCTGTTTTGAAACAATTGCAGCTATATTGTCCTTACTCAAAATACCTGTTTGTGCCAAAGCTATCTCATCAGCTTCAAAGACCTGACGGGGGCTTTTGAACATCTGAAGCAGTTCAATTTTTTTCCGGGTTATTATTCCCTTCAGGTTGGCAAGCCAAACCCATTCCTTTAAATTCGGATCCATATGCTCCTCCTATCTGAAAAGACTCCTGTCCAGTGCTCTGTATTGAATTGCTTCTGAAATATGTATATCATTTATAATCTCTGCTCCTTCCAAATCTGCAATTGTGCGGGCAACCTTAAGTATTCTGTTGTGAGAACGTGCTGTAAGCCCGAGTTTTGAGAAAGCTTCCCTTAAAAGAGCTGACTCTGTCCTGCCTATACTGCAATATTTCCTAATCATAGCCGAAGTCATTTGAGCGTTACAGTAAATACCTTTCCCAAAATAACGCTCATGCTGTATTTTTCTGGCGGTATTAACTCTCTGCCGTATTGTATCTGAGGGCTCCGCTTTCGTGTCGTTATCCAGCTCATCGTATTTCAAAGTGGGAACCTCAACCTGAATATCAAGCCTGTCCAATAAAGGTCCTGAAATTTTACCGAGATATCCTCTGATTTCAGAGTGAGAGCATGTGCATTCCCGTGTATCATCCAGATAAAAGCCGCATCTGCATGGATTTGCAGCAGCTATCAGTGTCGTGCGGCAAGGATATGTTATCGAAGAATTTACCCTCGATATTAATGCAAACCCATCTTCTAACGGCTGTCTTAAAACCTCAAGGGCATTTTTAGTGAATTCGGGTAATTCATCTAAAAACAATACACCCAAATGCGCAAGGCTGACCTCTCCCGGGCGTGGTATTCTTCCGCCACCGATAAGGCTTGGAGCGCTAATTGTGTGGTGAGGTGCGCGAAAAGGTCTTTTTGTTATAAGAGAAGAATCCGGTGGCAGCAGCCCTGCAACACTGTGTATTTTTGAAACCTCCAGGGCTTCATCAAAGGTTAAGTCAGGCAGTATGGAAGGCATTCTGCGCGCAAGCATTGTTTTCCCGCTTCCGGGGCTTCCAATTAACATGCAATTATGTCCACCGGCTGCAGCAACCTCCAGTGCACGCTTAGCGTACTGTTGTCCCTTTACATCGGCGAAATCAGGCATGTCCTCGATAGCCTCCCCTTGAATGCAACTCCACTCGGTTTCAATGGGAGATATCTCTAAAAGACCATTTGTATACTTTACAAGCTCTGTAAGATTTTTTAACGGAATTACCTTTATTCCTTTAACAACAGACGCTTCGCAAGCATTTCCGGAAGGAACCATAATGGTTTCGTGTTTTCTTTCCTTGGCGGCAATAGTTTTTGAAAGAATTCCATAAACAGGCCGCAGTGTTCCGTCAAGCGATAGCTCACCACAAAGCATAGCTCCATCAAGGCTTTCACCTCTAATTACCCCCATTGCCGACAATATACCTGCCGCTATTGGCAGATCATAAGCTGTTCCCTCTTTTTTTAAATCAGCCGGTGCAAGATTTATGGTAATTCTTCTGGATGGAAATTCAAAACCCGAGTTTTTAATTGCTGCCCGCACTCTTTCCTTTGCTTCTCTAACTGCCGCATCTCCAAGCCCCACAATATCAAATGCAGGAATACCGTTGCTTATATCAGTTTCAACAGAAACGGGATACCCATCAATTCCTGACAGCTCGCAAGCTGTTACCTTACTTAACATATTACAGCCCTATTGCTTTCTATATAAATTTAAAAAGAACACCTGATCCTAGGAGTCCACTCGAAAAGTCACGCACGCATCTTTTCGTCCATTTTTCCGCGCATTCTCCTGCAAAAAAAGCTTTAAATACCCAGATATTCGCCGTTTTTTTGCAGAATTTGCGCAAAAAACTGAATCGAAAATCTGCATACCCGACTTTCCGAGCGCACTCCTAGTTAAACGTTAAATCAATGTCCTCACTATTATATTGTTTATTATGGAATTTTTCAACAACGACCGTATATTTTTGTATTTTTTCTTTGATAAACATTACAGCCAGACTGTTCAACAGGTTCGAATCTCTAAGTAACGTCGACTTCTGTCGCTACACTTATTATTGTCATCTGAGCCGGAACTTAAACCAGCCCGGTTTCGTTCACCGGGGTGTAGGTGGACTTCATTGAGGACTGTTCACAGGAGACTGAAGAGATATAGGTGTGCAATATTAGGAAACATTAACGGAATACAGCTTAGAGATGTATAGTCAGGGCGAGGAAAAGCATATCGTCCAATAATTGATGGAGCGCTTGAAAACTCTGTGCAAATAGGATATACTTAGTGAGTGAATCGATATATGATTCCGCAACAAACTTCCTTGGCATGCATGTGCCATTTGTTTTAAAATAATTTAAGCTCGCTGGGGTGTAATAATGATAAATGAAGTAAAAAATAACTTGCCCAAAATAGTTATATCCGGAGATTCCATCTCTAAGGGCGTTATTTATGATGACATAAAAAAGAAATACACTGTTCTTGAAGAAAATTATGTTGATTTACTTCGTAATAAAATAAATGGAATCATATGCAACACATCTCGTTTCGGCAGTACTCTTATAAAGGGAATACAAAAGCTTAAAAATAGTATATTTAGTGAAAAACCCGATATTGTGTTGATAGAGTATGGTGGTAATGACTGTGACTATAACTGGGATGAGATAGCAAACAATCCAGATGGTATTCATGTCCCTAAAACCGATTTCGTTGTTTTTGAGGATACACTCATAGAAGCAATTAATATGGTGAAGGAAAGCAAAAGCACACCGGTTCTTATGAACCTTCCCCCTTTAAATGCAGACAATTATCTTAATTGGGTCAGCCGAAACAATTCAGAAGCAAAAATGAATATACTCAAATGGCTGGGAAGCGTAACTAAAATATATTGGTGGCAGGAGCGGTATAATTCTGTCATTGTAAAAATAGCAGAGGAAACCAAAACCCTATGGATTGATGTCAGAGGTGCTTTTTTGCGATTCCCCGACTATACAAAGCTTTTATGTGTTGATGGAATTCACCCTAACAAAGACGGTCATACCGTTATTGCTGATAAAATAGTTGATTTTATTAAGTCAAAAAAGGATACATTGTTGATAAATGATCTTTCATATGGTATAGACTATTAACACCTTTTCTTTCCTATGCAGCAAGAAAATATGCAAAAATATGGGAATGACTTTTGCTTTTTTTTCATACAGATCTGATTTTTAAATAATCAGCTTTTGTGTCTAACACATTGGCTCTTCATTCAATAAAAGCACATATTTTTGCATGAAATACGATGATTTTCGAGTTAATTCTCTGAGTTAATATTTTGGTTAACGCAATGAATTAATCTTATCTTATCTTATCTTATCTTATCTTCTTGTCCATAATAGATAGAGAGGAATAACAACAGTGGTAAGAGCTAGTATAAATAATGCAACCCCTCCTTTTTTATTTTCCCGAAATGTCCAAATCCCGTAGCTTACTGTGTATGTTAAACACCATACAATAATTGCTAAAGATATTATTATTGTCAATATATTCAGAGTTATTCTCCTCTCTATTCCCCTTTCATATTAGCAGCAGGAACCTGTTTTATTGTCATGCCGGTTCTTCTGACTGAAACCTTTGCAGAAACTTCAAATTCTGCTTTCTCATATTTATCAGACCATCTGAAAGCGAGCCATTCATCCCAAAATAAAAAGGTTCTCTTTAATGTCCTCCCGGTGCCACAGATATCACTTTTGAATTCACTTCTGGTTTTTTCAAGAAAATTCACTAATTCATTTCTCATATATTCTCCAGCATATTTCTCTAATTCTTTTAATTCCTCACCCTCAAAATAATTCTTATCGCCGTCAATAGAAAGGATATCTCCCTCAAGAAATATCTTAATGTTTATAACAGGTACATCACCATTCATTTTCACATTTATTGTTGATTTTCTTGCCTGCTTTAGTCTTAGCGAAATAAATTTTCCATCATCTGAAATACTCCCATTATCAGTTTCCGGTATTGAATAAAGAACATGACCCAGCATATTGGAAACTACTAGGTAGCATAATGTTTCCCGACCATTCATTTCGCCCACCATTTTATCGGCCCTAAAAATCGCCATACCCATCCCATTAGCCTTGTTGTCAAATATAACAGGAATTTCGCCCGCCTTATGATTTCCTTCTGAACCTTCATTGCTCTTATTAATTTGTGTTTTTTTAAACAGGCCTTCAAATTCATCTGAGCTTTCAATTTTATTCACATCCAGCAAGACGGCAACAGACTCCATACAAGTACATTCCATCGTTTTATAAAATTCCTCAAGCGTGCTTCCGGTCGTAAAGCCCGTAATGCTATAAGATTCCATTAGTAGTTCAAAATATTTAGCAGGATTAACCTCAAGCACAGGCTTTGTTTCTTTCAAAAACTCTTCTGCAGTTCCCCTTGCTATTCCAATAAAAGTATTTGGTCTGAATTCACGATATTTATTAAATGTATTCATAAATTTTCCAACGCCCTTTTCAGCTAACTCCTTTGAAATGATAATAACCTTCGAGTGTGAAAAATTAACATCTTTCCCTATTACCGTGTTTATAATATTAACACCGCCATATATTGTTGGTGCTTCAACAGTAATCATTGTTGTTGCCTTATCAACTTCACCGGGTTCAGGTCCCACTCCAATAGATATCGGAATAGCGAATAATAAAGATATACGAAGATTTCCATTTACTCCACTGTCAATCCCCATCGACACCACATAAACCAGCTCATCTACCTCAACGTGGTCATAGCAGCCAGTTGATAATAGAAGCATTGTAATACTAAAGGTAATTTTAATTTTTGTTAAGAGAGATTTTCTTCTTATCATTTAATTTTATCTCCTTGTTTTTGGCGCTTTTATTACGGGCAGAAGCAATAGAAAGTAATATTATTGGCAACAATATAGTCAATATCCATGCATATTGACGATAAAATTCCATATGTATCTGCATTGTTAAAGATACGTTTTCAGGGATCATGCTGAATGTAAAAATAAGAACAGCAAACGGTAATATTAATGGCTTGTTATACTTTAAGCTGAAAGCTTTCTGAAAAATATAAACTATAAAGTATAAACCTGAGCTTAAAAATAAAAAAGCACTTGAAGCCCATATAAGAATAAATGCCGATTCTATTCTTGTAAAAAACCTACTGAAACGAATTGACCGCGACAATGTATATAGCGGAAGAAAATATTCGGTAGATATTGGGTATTGATAAGTAAGCATATAACTCAAGGTGCCTGTAAACAAAATGAACCCACAAGCAATTATACTATAGCGCCCTATAGCACCAAACTCATTTTTCTTTTTTAAAAATGGTACAATAAGAAATATAACAATAATTTCAGAGTAACTCGATATGATATTAAAGGCATTATTCTCAAAAATTTTTTTTGGACCAAGACCAAGCCAGGGGGCCAGATTGTTTATATCAAACTTTGGAATACTTAAAGCAAGTACAAGAAAAAAAGCTGTGGCTACCACGGGCACTGCCAGAGCATGAATTCTGGCAATAGACTCTAAGCCAAGATACGCACCAATTATCATACCTACACAAAACAAAATGGCTATAAAGCTGGTAGGGGTTGTTGTAAGACTGATTACTTTGAAGTCCTCTACAAATTCTCTTAATATTTCCGGAACGATTATTAAAAAATAAGCAATAAGTAGTACCCCTGTTATAATTTTCCCGGGCTCACCAAGAGCTTTTTCACTCACATCAAGGATATCCTGCCCGGAAAATTTTTTATATAGTTTATTTTGTATAAGAAAAAGAATCAGTACTAGAAATGCACCTAATAGTGTAACCATCCAGCCCGCATTTCCTGCATACTCTGCAACATTTCTTGGATACATAAGGATTACTTTATATGAAACCATATTTAATATTAAACATGATGTTTCATAGCTGCCTATTTTAATTTTTTGACTCATTTTCTTTTACTCCTTTCTCTGTCTTAACCCATCCTCTGCTGATAAATGGCTGCTGCTTCACATCCTTGGGATTAACAAAGTCTGGTCTGTCTTCTTCCTTCCATAACGGTGTTTTTAATATTGCGTTTGTACGCTTTCCTGTCGTTTTCGGAGCAAAAGGTGACATGAAAGGCACTCCGAAAGACTTCGCATGAACGAGTACAAGCAAATTAATAAAAATCCCCAAGGAAATCCCCAAAAGTCCTGCCAAGCTTGACAATAACAGATAAATAAACCTTAAAGCACGGAATGAATACCCAAGAGAAAAATCCGGAACTGCGAAAGAACCGATTCCGGTTACCGCAACAATTATTATGAGAATTGGGCTTACCAGATTGGCAGCGACAGCTGCTTGACCTAATATAAGAGCACCGACAATTCCAAGCGTCGGACCGATAGGACCGGGAATTCTTATCCCTGCTTCGCGTATAAGTTCAAATGCGATTTCCATTATTAGTATACTAACAATGGTCGGAAAGGGAACCTTTTCCCTCGATGCTGCAATTGCCAGCAGCAAGTCTGTGGGAAGCATCTCCTGGTGGTAAGTTGTAACCGCATGATAAAAAGAAGGAAGAAGCGTAGAAAATAAAATACCTACTATACGTATAGACCTTAAAAATGTTGCATACGGGTAACGAATGTAATAATCTTCAGGTGAATGAATTAAATTGAAAATATTTATCGGTGCAATAATAACAAATGGACTTCCGTGGACAATAATCGCTATACGCCCTTCGCCAAGGTAGGCTGTCACTCTGTCCGGGCGCTCTGTTAGAATCATTTGCGGTGCAGGAAGATATGTGCTGTCCTCCAGCATCTGCTCAAGCTCTCCCGAATCCCTGAGGTACGCAATTTTTATGCTTTTAAGACGTTTTCTTACCTCTTCAACTAAAGATTCATTTGCTATATTTTTAATGTATAGGATACTGCATGGTGTTTTACTTCTTTCACCCACCAGAACATCCTCAACAATTAGGTTTTCATCCTTAATTGTTTTTCTTATTAAAGCAGTATTAACCCTGTTTGTTTCATTAAAGGATTCTTTTGGTCCGCGGATATTCAGTTCTGATGTGGGCTTTTCCACATTACGGTGTTCCCAGCCTTTCACGTCTCCAGCAAAGGCAACATTTATCTTGTCTACAAATATGCCGATTCCCCCGAAATTTACTTCGTCAACTATCTCCTGGTATGTCTTGCACATCTTTATTTGATTATGGGGAAGGAGATTGTTGTATACTATTTCCTTTGTGGACTGTTCTTTTGCATCCATTGGCAAAAGAGACAAGGTCATTAGAGGCTGGAGTATCGTTGTATTTATCACAAGCCGGTCAACCATTCCATCAAAAAAGCAAACAAACGCAGAATACATTTCATCTCGAATACGTATTTTAAATTCACGAATCTTAAAATCACCATTTATATCCGAATTATACCGTTTTTTTATTACTTCAAGATTAACCTTAAGCGATGAATCTATGTCGCCATTATCATTAGCTTTTTTCCTGCTTTTTGAATTATTGTCGCCGCCTAGGTCATTGCCAAGGTTATTACCGATCAAATCGATTGGTTTTTTTATCCTCCGTTTTGTGCCTTGCTCTTGCCTTTTTCCTTGTTCTCCCTTTATTCCTTGTTCTTGATTTTGCCCTTGTTCTCGTTCTTGCCCTTTTTCTTTTCCTTGTTCTTCCTTTACCCCTTGTTCTTGCCCTTTCGCTTGTTCTTGCCCTTTCGCTTGTTCTTGCTCTTTCGCTTTGCTTTCATTACCATTATTTTGAGCTTTATCAGGGGCACCAACATCTTCATGATTTTGACTACCGCTCTTGCTCCTTTGATTCTGTATATCCCTTTTGTTCTGTCCATCCCTTTGGTTCTGTTGACCACTACTTCTGTCCCCTTGATCCTTACTGCTATCTTCATTTTGTCCACCGCCTTCACCACCCGTTTCCTCAAGAACGAATGGCTTTGTTTCCTTTTCAGGTTTAAACAGAAATATATTTTTCAGGAAAGAAGCTGAATTTTTCAAAAAATAATTCCTCCCAATTGCACAATCTTTACCATAGTTTTGTCAATGACAGCGCATGTTATGCAAAATGACACACAATCTTATTTAAAATTGTTGTTTCTATATTTATTATTAAAAGAGCTATTGTACAGAAATAGGAAACTTTTAGCAGAAACAGATTTTGAGATGAATTTGCATCTTGATTAATTATCAGCTTGTGTGTATAATAGTAACACACACGGGCGATTAACTCAGTTGGCAGAGTGTCACTTTGACGTAGTGAAAGTCGGGGATTCGAGTTCCTCATCGCCCACCAAAAAAGGCTTCCGGGTAAAATCCGAAAGCCTTTTTATTTTAATATAAAGTACATTATTTTGCTTTGCAAAAAACGGATCAAGCAATTTCTTCCGTTATTTTAATAACTCAACTTTCCCACAGTATTTTAGGGCTATCCTTCTTGGGGGTGCGTTCCAGTGGGTACGCACCTGTATTGGGCGCTTGCCTGCACAGCAGGCTACCGACGGCGGTGTGACATCATACCTCAACATGCCGGTACCAGCACCTCAAAATACTACTCGCAAGTTTCATCCATAAAAAACCACAGTTTTAAACAACAAAACTAAAGAAATGACACATCATCAAGTTAAAAAAAGGCTGCCTTAGGCAGTCTTTTTAATTATATTATCAAAAAACGGTTGATATAAATGGAAAACAATTAATTAAAAAACTCAACGGATAATTTCATTGATTTGGGAAATGTGCTCACCTGTTGACTTATACAGTTATTGTCCGCTATGTCGTGGAGCGAACGAAATATATAAGCCTTATATTTCGTAGGGTGATATTTACTTCTAAAACATATTTCCGGGAAAAATCTAAAACGACAAGCTAAGACAAGGAGAATGTGTATAATTATGTTGTGTGGTGCGATATCATATTTCATTTTCCTTTATGATAATCAAAGAAAGCTGGAACGGAGGTCGACAATATAGGAAGTGTTTAGCATACAAAAAACGTTACCACATATACAATATAAATTGAAAAACGAATAACATAGTTATATCTGATAATCACAAAGGCATTTTCTGTTGATGAAATGCTCGTAATGTAAAGTGTATTTGCAAGTGAACTCGTTCAGCAAAGCTGAACATCAAGCGTTTTTACTTGTAAAATACGCCTATGGGCTTCAGATGGAGACTCTACTCCACCTGAAGTGTAGAATCGGAACCCGCCACTTATAGAAGTGGGGGTCTTGGTTTTTTGATAAAGATGTATGATGCACAAAATACGTAAGCGCTCATTGAAGAACAACAAAATAAAAGATATGTTAGACATTTCAATTTATGAACTAAAGATAAAATCGGGAGGTCATACACAGATGAAAAGCACATCAATTTTCAGGCGTGAAGCTTTATTTTCCGGCAAGAAATTTTTGTATTTATGGGAGCAGCTAAAAAAAATAACTTTCTCCGAAGTAATATGGTGTATTGTTGCGGGTATATTATCGCGAGGGTCCCTTTTTGGAATCATAAAACCATTCGGTATTGCTTTTTATTCATCATATATTAAAAGTTTTATTATGAAAACACTTATGACAACATCAATTTTTGTGAGTAATGTTGTCGGCGGTGATTATTTAAGTGCATTGAAGCAAACAGCAGTAATTTTCCTTTTTGAATTGCTTAATAAAATATTTAGTTCAGACGAGCAATCAACGGAGATTTATAAAAAAACAGCGCTCATAGGTTCTGCATCAGCAATAACAGGCGTTTTTGTTTTTGTCTTAAGTGGAAAAACTATGGAAGCGGTATTGATTGTTATAATGGAGGTAATACTTATTAGTGTTCTTACACCTATTTTTTCATCAATATTAGTTGAGTCGGATATTAGTGGAGAAAAAGAGCTGAAAGCCCAAAAGAATATAAAGTATCTTGGTTTGTTAGTAATGGGTGCTGCTATTCTTCTCGGGGTTGCTGATATAAGCTTCATGAACATTTCATTTGATAAGCTGATAGCGTGTCTTGGTATTTTAGTGTTAACAAGAAATTTTGGTCCGGGTGCAGGTGCCGGAGCAGGTGCGGTAGCCGGCATGGCGATTTCCTCAGGCGGTGAAGGAGTATTTTCGGCCTATACCGGCCTTTATGCGGTTTCAGGAATGATTACCGGAATGCTTCAGAAATCTAAAATCGCATCTGCTATGAGCTTTATTCTGACACATTTAATCTTTTTTTTGTTGTCGGATGATATAGCCATAGCGTGGCCGGAGCTCTTTTTGGCAGCGATTCTATTTTTTCTTTTACCTGATATTAAAGAAGGAAAGCTTACTGTTATTAAAAGCATGATTGACGGCGAAACAGTTGAATCAGATAAAATGAACCGTGTCAGAAGAACTTTGTCGGGAAAGCTTCAAGACATTTCAAAGGCTCTTTATAAATTGGGACATTCTGTAGAAAAGCAGATTTCATGTGAAAACGTGGAAGATTTTAATGAGGAGTGTAAGGGTATTATTGAGCAATTAACCGGTCAGGTCTGCAGCCAATGCAATAAATCCCTTACATGTTGGGAGACAAGGCTTTTCTATACATATAAGGTAATGTGCAAAACAGTTGATTCTTTGCAAAGAGATGAAAAATTCTCTCCCGTTGCGACTAAAAATGATCTTAAACAGTTTTGTATAATGCCCGAGATTATAATTGATACGCTTTCCCGAATTATTGAAATTAAACGAGTTGAGAGGATATGGCAAAGAACTGTTGTTGAAAGTCGAAACGTTATTCCGGAGCAAATATACAGCTTGTCCGAGATAATGTCCATGATATCCTCAGAGCTGTTTAATGAGGAAATATACTATGGGGAGGAAGAAAAAAAAATTGGCACGATGCTTCGTAAGCAAGGGTATCCTGCTATAAGAACAGAAGTGAAAAAAAGCATGAGCTCAAGGTTTACATCCGAAATTTGTCTGCAGAACTGTGCAGGAAGAAAAAATTGCTTCAAAGAAGTAGAGGGTATTGTATCTCAGGTTTTAGGAGTGAAAATGCAGTTGGAGGAAGGCGATTGTAAAAGCAGAGGCAGGGAAGACTGCACACTTTTTCTTAAGGAAAAGGAAAACCTTAATGTTACTACAGGCATTGCAAGATTAAAAAAGAAGAAAGCCAATATTTCGGGGGACTCGTTTACATTTTTGAAAACAAAAGAGGGGAAATATGTTGTTGCAGTAAGCGACGGGATGGGTAGCGGTAAGGAAGCTAATGAGCTAAGCGAAACGGCAATCGGATTATTTGAACAGCTTTTGGATTGCGGGTTGTCTATACGGTTATCCCTTAATCTGGTTAATATGATGATGACCGTAAGAAACCCTGAGCAATATGCAACTATGGATATTTCCGCAATTGATTTATATAACGGCGATACAGAATTTTACAAGATGGGGGCAATGCCTACTTTAATTGTTAATGAAAGAAACATGGATTTGGTTGAAATAAACAATCTGCCAGCGGGATTACATAAGGAGAACCCCATCCGGTTCCACAAAAAAAAGGTAACGGACGGCGAGTTTATTGTTATGATGACGGATGGTGTTTACGAGAATCTGTGTAATGGTGATACAGAGAACATGCTAAACGCAGTGTTGAACGGAAAAAGTACTCTAAATCCCCAGGAGCTCGCAGAACGTATGCTTGAAAAAGTCTGTACGCTAAGCGAGGATGCACCTGATGACATGACCGTCCTGGTAACGAAGCTGTGGAAAAGGGCGGGGTAGGTTAGATGCTAGATGCTAGGTGCTAGGTGCTAGGTGCTAGATGCTAGATGCTAGATGCTAGATGCTAGTGCAATGTATCAATGACATTTAGTATTAAGTAGACCGAACTGCGAATTCTTATAGGCTGCAATAGGCTGAAAGGATAAATGTAAAAATCATTGATACTATGCACTATTGTAATATCATCTTAAGATATCGGTACTGCGTCTAAAAAATATTCACAAAATGGAGTAAAAAAGCTGTATAAGTTATCTTTTTACCCCACTGCGGGAATTTTTTTTTCCTGTAGGAACATCTCACCGATTTTATCAACATCACCGGCACCCATGGTAATTATCATATCACCTGCTGAAGAATCCTGTATAAGCTGGTCAACGATATCTTTAAAAGAAGAAATATATACCGCATTATTTATGTTTTTGTTAATTCTGTCTACAAGGGTAGACGAATGAACCAATCCGGTATCTATTTCCCTGCTTGCACTATAAATATCTGTTATATACAACTTATCAGCCATGGTAAAGGCAGTGGAGAATTCGTTCAGTAAATCGTAGGTTCTTGAATAAGTGTGCGGTTGAAAAACACAAAGGATTTTGCCTCTTGTGCTGCTCCTCGCTGCTTTCAAAGTAGCAATTATTTCTGTGGGATGGTGGGCATAATCATCAACAACACGTATTCCATCAGCCACTCCCTTATGCTCAAAACGCCGATGCGTTCCGGTAAATTTTCTGAGACTATCCCTAATGCTGGTTGCTGGAACACCGAGTAAATGACAAACTGCAAAGCATGCAAGGCTGTTGCTTACATTGTGCAGACCGGGAACACTAAGCCTCATTCGAATTAAGCTTTTTTTATTATGAACCACATTGAAAATTGCATATCCATTTTCATCAAAGGTTATATTACGGGCTGTCCAAGTAGCTTTTGGAGAGGTGAGACCGTATGAAATGGATTTACGATTTGTTTGCTTAAGTAGTAGTGCAACCCTTTCATCATCAGCATTTCCAATTAGATAGCCATCTTGTGAAATTTGATCGGTAAAACGAGAAAATGATTCACGAATATGGTTAAGGTCACGAAAATAATCAAGGTGATCCGTTTCTATATTAAGAATAACACCGATATGGGGGTAGAATTTCAGGAAGCTGTCTTTGTATTCGCATGCTTCGGTTACAAAATAGGAGGAGTTACCTATAGAGGTGGTACCACCAATAGAATCAAGTATTCCTCCGATATGAACCGTTGGATCCTTTCCTGCGTCTATAAGACAAGAGGATATCATGGAAGTTGTAGTTGTTTTGCCATGAGTCCCCGATATCGCAATGCTATTTTCATACATGTGCATTATTTCGCCCAACAGAGTAGCCCTATCTATGACGGGAATTCCTTTTTTCCTGGCTGCCTCAAGCTCGGGGTGGTCAATCGGCATTGCAGCAGTGTAAACAACCAGCTCTTGGTTGGTGATATTTGAGGGTTCCTGTTTTAAAAAAACTGAAACATTCTTTTGCCTTAAATGCTCAATGTTTGGTGAGTTTGTAATGTCCGAACCGGTAACATTTATTCCTAACTTCAATAGTATTTCGCACAAGCCGCTCATGCTTATGCCGCCAATTCCGACCATGTGGACTGTCTTGCCTTTTAGATTTCGCAAAATATTGCTCATTGCAACACCTCTAAATTCATAATTGGGAGGCTATAGGATGAACATCATCGTGTATCCTCTATCAATAGTAATTGTATGACAATTTCATAAAACCGTTTACAAAGCACTATAAATCAACTGTTTAAAATAACGGAAGAAATTGCTTAGACCCGTTTTTTGCGAAGCAAAATAACGTACTTTAATTTATATGCTTGCGTAATAAAGCTATATTTTCAATACACCACTTCCTTACTCTTTTCCTAATTTATTCTGTCTCAATAGTGAAATCCCTACAGTAACTTTACTCGTGCAAATAACACATCAATTAAAAGAATTGCAGGCTTTATTATTCCAATATCGACCTGTCTTAAACTTAATGAAGGAGTTGATATTTCATCAAATACAGAATATAATAAACATAAAGAATACTTGAGAATTCAAGAAAGGATGGTATTTATGAATTTGGCTAAAATATCTGCTAATGGACAAATTACAGTTCCAGTTGAAATACGGCGTCTTCTTGGTTTGAAATCCGGTGATAAAATTTTGTTTTTACAAAAACCAAATGGTGAGATTGTAATAAATAATGTATCATCGCAGGCGATTTATAAAGCACAGAAAGCATTTGCAGGTGTTGCAGAGGATATTGGTATATACGATGAAGATGGTGTGCAGGACTTAGTGAATGAAGTACGGTATGGAAAGGACAAATAATCGATGAGGGTTTTAGTGGATACCAATATTCTTATTTCTACTATTCTCTTCCCACACACAAAAGTAGCAAAAGCACTCTTGTATATTACAGAACATCATGATGTGGTTTTATGTGACCGTAATATTTATGAACTGCGGGAAGTTCTAAATCGGAAGAAGCCTGATAAGCTACCAGATGTAGAAGTCTTCTTGGCAGAACTATCTTATGAGTTAATCCCTGCAGCTTATCATGCCGAAAAACTGATAAGAGATGTAAAAGATCAACCAATATTAAATGCTGCTATAATCTCAAATGTGGATATTATTTTAACTGGTGACAAGGATTTTCTTTGTCTGGAAATAGAACATCCGAAATGTATGAATGTTGCGGACTTTTTGGAACACGAAGGGATAGAGTTATAATACCGCTCTCACAATACTGAGGAGTAGTAAAGTCGTTATTGACAATATAGAAAACACAGAAGAACAAGAACTGGTTGAAGATTTATTCAAAGACTGGGCTATTGATGTTCCCTGTGAATATAGCAATACAATACTGGAAAAATATGTAGAAGGAAATCCTAACGAAAATGATATTAGTGACATAAAAAAAATGCTACATGATTATATTGAAGTAAGTGACTTCGATGAATAATTGAATTCACCATCCATATTTCTTAACTTACAACAGGCTATATTTATTTGGCAACTGTTTCATTTTGCTGTACAATGGTGGAAGATAAAGCAAATTCTTATACCCTAAGGAGTTGATCTAATGAAAACCGGACTAACAAAAAATTTGATTAAGATTCTTCTCGTGATTACACTCATTATTACTTTTTCTTCTACCACTGATGTTTTTGCTAACGATGGAGTTTCTAACGCTAATGCAAACCCAGATTATAGCGCTAATGCGAGCGTTCCTGTTAACCATTCAAATGATGGAATTGAGAATAATTATCCAACAGGAGCAGGCTGGTTGATTCATAACGAGGAAGAAACCGTACCCATGTTAATTACGGGTGTAGTGATTGTTCTGGTTGCCTTCCTTGCGGTTGTTATTCTTTTATTATTGAAAAGAAAAAATCTGGGATATCTTTTGTTTATTGGGCAAATTGGATGCCTTGCAGTTGGACTTTATAAGGTCGTCGGGCTTCTTACAGCGAGATATGACAGTATCGCAATGGCATCTGAAAACATATCTCTAGGGATTGGACTAACTGCTCTATTCTGGGCTATCAGCATGCTTTTTATTGTAGGCGGAATCATCTTGACCGGCAAAAAACATCCCACCGACATATTGAAATCCTGAAATTTTTATTGTACACTGGAAATGGAAATAGGAACCAC
>ENA-UOOK01002684-UOOK01002684.1-fermentation-metagenome-genome-assembly--contig:-NODE-2684-length-21315-cov-4.546896_pt1 | contig 21315 bp, 18 predicted proteins | sample MGYA00245777_ERZ724023 | MGnify/ENA primary metagenome ERZ724023 (study PRJEB28704, sample SAMN03018312) | fermentation metagenome | biome: anthropogenic terrestrial biome; feature: soil; material...
GGAATGCGCCAAGTGCGGCAAGTTCAAGGTCTTCTGATCCTGAATCGAGATGGTTTCCAACCAAACCTTTTCCTTTTCCTTTCTTTTCCTTGATTATTAATCGAATTTTACATTTTTTTTGAATCGCTACACAGACCTCGGGAGTTTAGCATTTGGTGCGTAGTATATAGAAATCCGTGTGGTTCTTGTTGATGGATTGTCGTTTCCTTAACGGATGCGGGCAGCGGAACTTTGCACACTCTTAAACTTGAACGACGTGGGTGTCGAAGGAATAAGGTATAGAATGACATTTAACGGGATGCTGTGCACATCTTGATTTATGTGTTCATCCGGAGACTTTGGATCAAGATTTATGCTCTCTTGCAGATGTCAGAAAAGTGCAGTAAATGCAATCTCCGTGGCCTTAGATTGTGCTTATGGGGCATAGAATACACTTTTAATATCTGAGAGAAGGTCGGGTTGCAGCAAGCCTCAAGCGGATACAAGAGGCTTGCTGAGACACCATAATACGTTGCGTGTAAGATTCCCAGTGACCGAACGTTTTCAAAAGAATCGTTGGTGGATTTAGACTGCACGAGCTTCTAAGTGTCAGACCCGGGTTTGAATCCGTTAAAATAAATAATAAATGCATCCATCAACCCGCTGGCATATGTGCAGGCGTCTCGGCGGTCTGTCTAGAAAGAGTTTAGAATCGTCGATCTCCGATAGCTGTATGTCAAAAGGTGAATACATGGAAAACGAAAGAATGGATACTACAGTCTTAGGACTGATATTTATCGCATTGGCGTCACTCTCATCTTCTTTGGAGTCTTTAATGTGGTATTTGGTGGGAGAGGATGCTTATGGTTTGACAGACATCGATGTATACTATCTGTTGATGGTATGCGCAGTGTTCATACTGTTTGCTGCAATCGGCGCATATAAGAATAATTCACACTTCGGAGCGGTTTTCTTCGCATTGGTATCTGCAGCCTTCTTCTTCAATGGGTGGACCACCGGATATCTCTATACCAACATCTCGTTGGCGGTAATGCTCCTAGTATTGCTCATATGGGCGTTCTCAGCCAAGAAACCGATGATGTTAAGCCTATTGATACTCATGACTGCATTGACACTCCTGTTCACTGGAGTGTTTAATTCAGAATGGTTGATAAACACGGAAGCGACCATCTGGGATCTTCTTGCCGCAGTGACTGGGTTCTTCATCTTCGGTATAGCGGTGTATCTCGCCGGTAGTTCTGTGAAGGACGGTCTCGAGGTCTTCAAGGGCGAGAACGGGGAAGAGTAAGCACTCGTCGCGGAGTAAGGAACAAAACGATTTCAATAGACCCAATGGTCGCCCCGTCCGCACAGCCTGTTATGCAGGCGTTTCGTGCGGACGGGCATATTTATGTTTTAACTTCAATTGGATAAGATATTCGATGCAAGTCGATCTCTTTGATCATCTTTCGGAAGCGTCCTCACAGGTGAAATCATGGATCTTAGATGGTCGTACATAAGTGTGAAAATATTCACATTATTTTGCGATTTTGAGATATAAGTCTATATTCAATATAATTAAATCTTACACCTTAACCAACTATTATTTTATTGTGCTAATATTTTTCATACTTTTTATACACAAATCCTATTTTGTATTGACAATTTATTAACATTGTTAATTAATTTTGTGTTGTAAACAAATTTTAACAACGTTAATTCGTTAGATGCATAGCAACGATAAAAATTAAGTAAATATCTTTACTTAATTTATAAATAAGAAATACATAGAATCAAAGCTATGGTAAGGAAAATAAGCCTTTATTCTTTGATATTTGATGGATCTTTAATCGATCTCCATCCTCTTTTTTTCAAATGCTAGATGTAAATCGAAGATCAGGAAAGATCATGTTGCTTTAGGTAAAAAGGGTACCCTTAACAGTTCGAAAATACCTATTTTAAGTTGATATTCGGGGTACCGTCGTGGACGGAATTTTTGGTGGTTTTTGAGAAAATAGGCACTTTTCGTCATTTTTGAGTTATTTTGATGAAAAATTGCACATTTTCTTTGTTTTACTACAATTTATCTCAAAAAATAATTAATCTAAAATAATTTAAATAAGTAAAATAACTAACTAAATAATTAATGAACTGTTAATTTGAGTCAATCAACAACGTTAAAATTAACATTGTTAATTCTAACGTACCATTTGAATAACGCTGTTAACTAATAAGATGTGTAAAAGTTAATTTCTCATATTAAACAGATGTTAATTAAATATTGATGTTATATTGAAACAAATAAACTGAATAAAGCAATCACATTAATTTATTATATGTATTTAAAAGGGTAAAACGAATATCCTGTTTTCAATAGCCTTTAATTCAAAATAGGTAAAATGTAAAATAAATAAATTAAGTAAAGCAATTAGATTAATTTATAATACTTAATCAATCAAATGATAGAATATCTATATTTCAAGAAATTATATGTTCACTACATCTTCCGCGATGAATTCATCCGGGACTTCTTCCTATTCGTAAAAGGTGACCTTATTCCGCACTAGTATTACCGGAAAGGAACAGAAGAACGATATTGAATTCCTCTACGGGTGCCACAGATAGTTTCGTGTGGTGGATCGGCCAATTGTTCAGTTCATAAGTGTCGGAATTTGGATCGAACATAAAATGAAACAGGTACCAAACATAAAATGAAACAGGTACCAAACATAAAATATCAAATAGTGCCACCATGTACTAGTAGAAGTGATATTATGGGCGCAGATTTACTTCGTTATTTACCACGCATAATGGACAAAATACTCGCGGAAAAATTGCGTTATATGGGTGCTGTACACATCGAAGGCCCAAAGTGGTGCGGAAAAACCTGGACAGGAAAAAAGCATTCAAAAAGTGCGATATTCATTGCGGATTCCGGCGGAGGGCACCAGAATAAAATATTGGCACAGACAAACCCTGATTTAGCCCTCGAGGGCGAATTTCCGCGGCTAATTGATGAATGGCAGGAAGTTCCGGAGTTATGGGATGCCGTACGCAGCAATATAGATCGTATTGGAGGTAAGGGTCTTTTTATATTGACGGGTTCAGCGACCCCGAATGACAAAGACATAATCCACAGTGGAGTAGGCCGTATAACAACTGTGAAGATGAGGACCATGTCTCTGTTCGAGTCCAGAGATTCCACTGGAACAGTGTCTCTTAAAGATTTATTCGATAAGAAATTTGAAGATCACAATACGGGAGATGTGAATCTTAAACACATAATTCAACTCACTGTTCGCGGAGGTTGGCCGGGAAGTTTGAATTTAACTCCAGAGGACGCATTCAAAATTCCGAAGGACTATCTGAGCGGGGTGGTCAGAAATGACCTCAAAAAGATGGACGGCATAGATAGGGATGAAGATAAATTATGGAGAGTTCTTAAGTCATTAGCACGCAATGAAAGTACACTGGCTTCCAAAAAAACCATTCTGAACGACGTCTTTGAAGAAGATGGGGCCGAGGTTTCGGTTCCAACGCTGGATTCTTATCTGGCCGCTCTTGAGAGATTACATATAATTGAAAATAGAAAACCATTCGATCCGAACATCAGATCCCGTGGACGGGTAGGCAAAACTGAAAAAAGATATTTTACCGACCCATCTCTTGCAATAGCTGCACTGAATGCAACGCCCACTTCTTTGTTGAATAATCTTGAAACTTACGGATGTATGTTCGAATCCATGTGCGTACGCGACTTGACGATATATGCCGAAGCCGTCGAGGGGGAACTGTATCACTATCGGGACAAGAAAAATTATGAGATTGACGCGATAATCGAGCTCTGTGACGGAAGGTGGGCGGCGTTTGAAATCAAAGTAGGGTTCAATCAAGTCGATGAAGCAGCCGAGAATCTGTTGAAAGTGTGTGAATACCTTTCCTCATCGTCCCGAGCAGGTGCTCCTGAGTTCATGTGCGTAATCTGCGGAATGTCCACTGCGGCGTACAGACGGCAGGATGGAGTATATGTCATCCCCATTACAGCTTTGAAGGATTGAACAATCTGTTCGATATCGGAGCATATGTGAACAGTTCTGGGGAGATCACGGTTGTGATGCCGAACAGCGCGCAGCTTCACTCAGTTAACGGAAGGTGTCAAAGCCGTGTCATATGTGAATCCATCAGGATCATAGATGCTGTTTTCGGGCCCTCAATCTAAAAGTTATAAATCCACATCGCCATAGTAGGTCCAAGAGACCATGCACGTTGCCCTAAGCATATTCTTACTGACATACGTGCTGATAATGGTCCGGCTGCCGGGCAGGCTTCGTATAGGGCGCGGCGTCGCAGCTCTTGTCGGTTCGACCTTGATGGTCCTCTTAGGGGTGGTCACGCTCTCGGGGGCGTGGCGCTCCATCGATTTCGACGTGCTGTTCCTGCTCATAGGCATGATGGTCCTTGTCGTCGGTTTGGAGTACTGCGGTCTGTTCGAAGTGATCTCCAAGATACTGGTGGATAGGTTCAGGACGCGGAAGGCGATGCTGGCAGGGATAATGGGCATATCGGCTCTTCTGGCCGCCCTGGTCCTGAATGATGCCGTGGTACTGCTGTTCACGCCCATCGTCATAAGGACTTGTGCCAAGATCAGGGCGGACCCGATACCCTACATCGTCGGGATGCTCATGTCCGCCAACATCGGCAGCGTTGCTACGGCTATAGGGAATCCTCAGAATGCGTATATCGTCTCATTCGCAGGCCTGGGTTTCATTGACTTCTCTCTCCATCTCGCTCCAGTTGCATTAGTGTGCATGCCTGTGGCATATCTAATCGTATATGTGGCATTCAGGAAGCGCATAGAGGTGGAGGTGGAGACCAAAGTGCATAAGGAAGAACCGGCGGAGATAGACATCATGAGGCTGCGCTTCATGATATTCGTGATGGTGGCCATGTTCGCCGGGTTCATCATATCCAGTTTCGTGGGGGTCCCCCTTTACGTTCCGGCCGTGTGCGCAGCTGCCGTTGCCGTTATTGTCGTTCTGTCGAAGGACCGCACCCGGGGCCCCTGGGTCGTCAAGAGGGTGGACTGGTCCATAATCGCCTTCTTCATAGGATTGTTCGTAGTTATGGAGGGAGTATCCGTCTCCGGTCTTCTGGGGGAGATCTCCGCTCTGTTCCCGGGCTTCGGGCCGGGGGAGACGCCCACGATACTTTCGTTGTCACTGTTCTCTCTGGTCTTGAGCAACCTGGTCAGCAATGTTCCGGCGGTTATGCTGCTGTCGAATCTCATGCCTCCGGACCCGGAGATCCTGTGGTACGTGCTCGCGGGAGCATCGACACTGGGAGGCAATGCCACGTTCCTGGGCTCCGCAGCCAACGTCATCGTTGCGGAATCCGCGGAGCGCTACGGCGTGGAGATCGATCTGATAAGGCTGATGGCCATAGGCATACCTATGGCCGCAGTTACCACGGGGCTGTTGATCCTGATGCTTTCCCTGTTCTAGAAGTCGTCCTCGATCTTCGGCGCTTCTTCGCAGAACATCCATTTCCTGTCGCGGTCAAGGACCTTTTTGCAGTACTCTTCCCTTTCCTTGGCCGTGGAATCCTTCGTATATACGTAAATATCCACTCTTCCGTGGTATGCGTGCTTCTTCCAGCAGTCGTTCTTGGGGCTTCCGGTTATCACGGATTCGAGATTGTCCCCGCAGAGAATGCTCATTATCTTGACACCCTCTCCGGCCTCTGTGCAGATAAGGGCTATCCCCGCCGAGGTGGGCAGCTTGTCCTTGCCCAGGTACAGAGGGCCCTCGAATATCTTTCCATCCAGTGCGAACGGCATATTGCTTGTATGGACGAGGTGACTTAATTCATTTGCTGATTGCGGGTTGTAAAGATTCAGTCATTAACTCTGAATCCACGATCTTTAGTTTCAGAGGTATATTTAACTCCCAAGGAGTCAAGCATCTCCGTCAACGTCCTCACGTGAACTCCCAGGCCGACGTTGATGAACTGATTCTCAACAACAACCTCGCCGTTCGGTTTCCTTATCGTAGGATGGAATCCCAAAGGCAAGTGAGCCGTTTTGACTTGAATACCTGCGATCTTGCAGGAACGATCGAATATCGGTCCTCCGGACTGCCCTCTCATGCCGGGAGTGGATGTTTCGATGTATGACATATCATATCCATCGGAGCTTCTCCCCATGTAGATATTCCTGGTGTGAATGCAGTCGTTGGGGAAGAACGGCATGGGCAGCACCCCCTCGCGTATATGGAAGGTCTGGGTCTTCTCGCTGAAATCTGTCGTGCTCTTGGTGAACGGGAATCCGATGCGGCACAGGCTCGTTCCGGGGCGCATGGTGTCCGGGTCCTTCATCACAGGGTACTCCAGAATCCAGTCAGGGTTGAATGGCTCCAGCTTGCCTATGGCCACGTCTATCTCCCGGTTGATGTACACGTTCTTGATGGTCACGCCGTCCCAGCCCCACCAAAATGATTGATTGGTCACCCATTTCGGATCCATTTTGACATGCTCGGTCCCGTCCGCATTATCCGCGTTCGCCTGCCGTATCTTCTCAGAATCGTTGTTCAGGCGAGTCATCGAATCGAAAACGTGCCCGGCGGTGACCATCCACCCTTCTCGGTTGAGCATCACGAAGGAGGCGCAGCTGGAGACCACCGTGCCGTCCAGAGTTCTGTAGGAGATGATCACGGGTCTTGTGAACTTCATCGCTTTCTCGACGGCATCGGCGAACATTGAGCGGAGATGGCTAAGAGGCTATATTTTGATTATCGAATCAACTTCTGATTATCATGGATTTTTCTAATACCCATGAGGGCATAGGATTCTCTAGTTCCCATTTGATGCTCATAGGTCTTTCACCCTCATGACTCACGTAATCCATTCTTCCCAGGAACGTATAAGGGACAGTCTTGCCGTACTGATCCTTTTTGCCCTCCCTCAAGAACAACAAGACTTTGGACCTTTTCCTTTCGTGTTCAATGTATCTTCTTCCTGTCGAAGAGTCAACGCTTGTTTCATTCTGAGATTGCCAGTGGAATAATTTCTCATTGAGGGCATAATCGCGATACATTGTGGTTGGCGAATAATCTTTTTCAGTTTTATCCAGTGTTACAAAGAACAGATCAGCCTGCAGGTCTTCGAAATACCGAACGCCCTCCCTCAGAGGATACACATAGTCTGGAGTGGTCTTTCCTATCGCAGAGAGTAATTGATTTAGAGTGTATTCACAATGCAGGTCCAATGTGTGCTCGAATCCCAAGTCTATCTTCTCGTTATCATATGGAATTGTCTCGCAAAGAATACTCATCAGTTCCTTTATTTCCATACAGTAATCTTTATTCGCTCTTAGAGACTCGATGAAGTCCCAGATGTCATTGAAACCTGTTTCTTTTACAGGTGTGCTGTAAAATGAATAATACAGCATGGTTGCGTACTTTATCTCAACGCTATCTTCGAGGTCATATGTGCCAGATAGAATTCTTTTAATGGCTTCGATCCATCTTCTACTGTTCACGTCAGAAAGTTTGAATAGACCTTTTTTGAATCTCTCATCCTCTTTCTCATCAAACGGTACTTCGGAGAGTCCAGCGAATCTTTTCAAACCGGTAAAGGTTATTTTCGAATAAATGCTCTTAGGTTTGAGATCATAGAATCTCATGAACCCACTTAGATTGATCCTCTCACCAGAATCAGGTTCGAAGGATCTTGCATATTTTGTAAGCAGATTCCTATTAAGTACAGTATTCTTCAGATTTTCCAAGATGTATTCTTTGGCGACGGGCTCCAATTTAATGAAACAGCCTTGAGGCAGGCCGGAGAAACCTTGTTTTATCTTTGCAGATACTGTTTTACTACTGGCTGCTGTAAGGTATTCCAACTTTCTTTCGTTCATTGTGTAGTTCTTATGTGCCTGTCCAATGAAGTCCAGAACGAGAAGCTCCTCTTTACCTTCACTTTTTCTGAGACCTCTACCCAATTGTTGAATGAAGATGGTCATGCTCTCTGTGGGTCTGAGCATAAGCTCCGTGTTCACCTGAGGAATGTCTACTCCTTCGTTATACAGATCAACAGAAAAAATGAATTTTATCTCGCCGTTCACAAGTTTGGTTTGAGCCGTCTCACGTACTTCCTGTGGAGATCTGGATGTTAACGCTATAGATGGGATTCCAGCATCGTTGAATTCGTTGGCCATATATTCTGCATGGTCTATTGAAACGCAGAATCCTAGGCCTTTGATCTCATCTACATTTGGTCGGTAATCATTTATTGCGTTGATTACAGCATTCATACGCATTTTATTGCCGACATAAAGTTTCTCCAATTCGGCTGTATCATATCTACCGCGTTGGAATTTCATTTGTGATATGTCCACCAGGTCAGTAACTCCATAATAATTGAATGGAACCAATAGCGATCGATCTATCGCCTCAGATAGACGAAGCTCAGTTGCGATCGTATCATCAAAGAATCTGGTGATGTCCTGTCCATCCATTCTTTCTGGAGTAGCAGTTAATCCGAGAAGGATATCCGGTTTAAAGTACGTCAAAGGCCTTTCGTAACTGTCCGCTGCACCGTGATGAACCTCATCCACCACAATGTAATCAAAGTAATCCTCTGCCACATGATCATAGATCTTCTTCAGAGATTGTATGGTAGCAAACAGATGATCATAATTCTGAGGTACTTCGTCTCCAGTAAGTAGCTCTCCAAAATTTCTATTCTGAAGGACCATTCTGAACGTTACAAGGCTTCTTTCCAAAATTTCCTTTCTGTGGGCTATGAACAGAAGTCTGTTCTTTTTACCCTGGTTCTTTGAAATGTAACGTCTGTAATCTATCGCTGAGATAATCGTTTTTCCTGTACCTGTTGCAGATACCACGAGATTCCTTCTTCTCCCGTGAGCTCGATCCGCTTCCAGCTTTCGAAGTATCTCTTCTTGGAAAGGATAGGGCTCTATCTTAACTATGCTGTATTCCAGACGATTATCCGTGCTGGACTCCTTCACAATTTTTATCTTGTTATTCTTAAGAGCGCCCTTCAATTTCGCATTATCCTTCTCCCAATCGAAGATCTCGAAATCCTTTGAATTCCAATAGCTCTCGAATGCGGCATCCATGGCGCTTATTATGTGCGGCATGTCTTGATTCGTTACTTTCAGATTCCATTCCATTCCATCTGTTAGTGCAACGCCAGATAGGTTAGAAGATCCGACAAATGCTGTTGTGAATTCATTCGATCTTTTGAAAATATACGATTTTGCATGTAGGCGCGTGTTTGTAGAATCATATGATATTTTTATTTCCGTATTGGGCAATTTGGATAATTTGTTGATGGCATAATCGTCTGTGACGCCCATATACGTCGTTGTGATTATTCTTAATCTTCCGCCAGAACTTGTGAAATCTTCCAGTTCCTTGAATATTTTTATGATGCCGGTATGTTTGATGAAAGATACAAGAAAATCTATCTCATCTGCAGTTTGGATCTCTCGAGACAGTTCTTCAGAGAAAGAAAGTTCCTTGTTGGATCCAGTTAGCAGAGAGCTTATGGATAGTGATGTGTTCGGTCTATTCTTCCTCTTTGATTCTTCAACGAGCTTATTCCAAATAGAATAAAGTTGCTCGCCTTTCTTTCCTATCCTCCATTTGAGAATTTCTTTCTCATTGGTGATCTCTGATAAAAGATGCAAGATTTCATTACAAGCCTTTATCTCAGAATTAATTTGTTTGTCACCCCCCTTTTGGGATCTGGTGCGCTCTTTGATTATGTTAAGTCCATATTCCAGAGCCTTCTGCATGTATTTAGCTAAAATCGCAGGACCTTCTTCCTTCTCTATTTCGCGTTTTTCCACAGAATCCTCAGCGAAAGATTCCAGAGCTTCAGATATGGCCTCGTTTATGATTTGCTCATAAACCCCATATTTCAGATCCATGTGCTGAAGCAAGCATGATCCGCAGCCAAATAACTACCGGCGTTATGATGCCAGGGAAGCGCCCAGCTCCTTCACTTTGCTTATGGCCTCTTCCAATTTCGACAGACCGCAGGTCCTGCACTCATGTCTCAGGCCGAGGTACTCCGCCACTTCTTCGGACTTCTTCATGTAGTGCTCCGTTCTCCCGACGCCGCTGTCCACGAACAAGCACCGTTCATACGATTCGAAGAGCATGTCCACGAAGAACTTCGGATCGTATCCTTCCACCGAGTCCAGGTGCAGCTCCTTGATTATCCCCTCGATGCCCTGCTCCGCCCATCCCGGGGATGAGAACCAGGTCCCGGTGCAGATCCTCTTCTCCTCGGTGTACTCCTGGGAGCCCAGGAGCGCATCTATGCAGTCCGCTCCTTCCAGCATGACCGCTGGTACTTCCAGGGTTCTGGTGAGGCCCTGGAGGGAGCTGCATACAGCATATCCGACGAAGACGGCGTCCACTTCCCCCTTGAGGGAGTTGACGGTGTCCTCTATCTTGATCCTCATATCCTCCGGATAGACGTGGAGGGCGAATTCGAGATATTCCCTTCTGACGAAGTCGGGGTCGTCCTTCGTCAGGTGCTCTATCTCGTTCTTGAGTATATCGCAGGCAACTATGCCTAGTCGCATTCAAGCACCTCTACCTTAGCGCCGCAGAAGGGGCACTCGCAGAGAGGCGAATCCTGGGTCAGGGATGACTGGAAGAGGCCCACTCCGAAAGCATCCTCCAACAATACGATCCTCCCCATCCTCACGCCGTCCCTCAGCTTCTCGCAGCAGGCGGTCATATCGAAGGTCGGGCTCACGAACAGCCTCCCTTCGGTCAGCATCAGGCTGTCGGCTATCGCATCGTATATGTTCCCCAGAGCCTTCCTGGCACCGGGGATGATGAGCGTGTACGCCTTCTTGTAGAGGCTCATGGCGGTCCAGAGGTCCCTCTCCACGAAAAGGCCGTTCTCGTACATGCTGCCCAGATGCAGCATCGCCTCCCCGTCGGATGACAGCGCGGCATCCTGCAGCAGCAGGAACGCCTTCTCATGATCCTGCTCCACACGGTTCCCCGTGAGATACAGTATCCCGAGCTGTGCCATCGCATAGGTGTCTCCCGTGTCGGCCTTCTCCTTCAGTGCGTTGACATCTCCGTATTCCATGGTTCTACCTCCTGTGAGCCTTTAGGACAGCGTCCTTCTGCTTCTTCCTTTTCTGCATAGAACGTTCGGATTTAATAAACTCCCCGCCCAACCAGTTTTTCCCTGTGCGGTACATCAGCGTCGATACGGTGGAAGGCGACGGGGTGAATACCTGTATCTGCTCCGGATTCGTCTTGAGCTCGCGCCTGCAGAATTCCGAGAGCTCGTCCATCTGCCTCTCGCCGCATCCGGGGTGGGCGGCCATCATATAGTACGTCAGGAACTGCTCCCTTCCTAGCTTCTCATTGATCTCATCGAAGCGCCTCTTGAACCTCAGCAGGTCCTCGGGACCTGGCTTGCCCATCATGTCCAGTACGAAGGGGGAGACGTGCTCGGGTGCGATCTTCATCTGACCCGATACGTGGTCCCTGCAAAGGCATTCCAGATACTCGTCTCCGTGCTTCTTGTCCGCGATGACGAGATCGTGCCGTATCCCGGAGGCGACGAAGACCTTCCTCACGCCGCCGATCCTCTTTATCTCATTGAGGAGCTCGATCTGGGATCCGTGATCAACGGGCATCCATCTGCATATCTCCGGGTAGATGCAGCGTTTGTCGGGGCATGCTCCCGCCTTCGCCTTCTTGGGGCAGTCGAACCCGTACATGTTGGCGGTGGGGCCGCCAACGTCGCGTATGACCCCGTCAAAGCCCTTTGCCGAGGCTATGCGCTCCGCCTCCCTGAGTACGGACTCCCTGCTCCTGCTTACGACATTCCTGCCCTGCATCACGGCGATGGAGCAGAAGTTGCATTCGCCGTAGCATCCCCTGTGCGTGGTGATGGAGTTCTTCACGGTATCGACGGCTCTGACGTGGCCCTGCCTCGCATAGTACGGGTGAACTGCGCTCTCGAAATCCATCTCGTACACCCGGTCAAGCATATCCCGGTCGAGGGGGGGCTGCGGAGGATTCTGTATCAGATACCTGTCGCCGTGGCCCTGGGCCAGCCCGATTGCCGTCACGGGATCGTTGTTGCGGTAGAACTTCCAGAACGCCTCAGTGAATTCATCGTCGGATGCGGCGCACTCCTCGTAGGACGGCAGCACCTCATATCCTTCCGGCACATCCTTGGATATGTAGCATATCCCTTTGACCTTCCTCCAATCCCTTCCGTCCCTCATATGCTGTGCCAGCAGGAGATTCGAGCGTTCGCCCATGCCGTACGTTATCACATCGGCCTTGGCATCGAAGAGAACCGACCTTCGTATCGAATCCGACCAGAAATCGTAATGTGCCAGCCGTCTGAGGCTGGCCTCCACGCCGCCCAGGACGACGGGTTTGCCCTTGGAGAATCTCTTGATGAGATTGGAATATGCTATAACGGCTCTGTCCGGCCGCCTGTCGTTCACTCCTCCGGGGGTGAAGTCGTCCTCCTTCCTGAATTTCTTCGTCGCTGTGTAATTCGCGACCATGGAGTCCACCGCGCCGGAGCTGACGCTCCAGAACAGTTCTGGGGATCCGAGGCGCGTTATATCCTCCCCGGAATCCGTCCGGGGCTGGGCTATGATGCCGACTCTGAACCCGTTATCGATGAGCCAGTGGCCGATTATCGCCGTGCCGTTGTACGGGCTGTCGTAGTAGGTGTCCCCTGATACGAGAATGATATCCAGGGTTTTCCAGCCTCTTCGGCTCACCTCATCGGCGGTAGTCGGTATGAACACAGCGTCACTACAATCGGCGGCCTATTTTATGTTGTTGTCAGGACTTTCCCGGAAGGGCGGTCCCCTCTCCCGCATCAGGATGACAGAAAGTACAATATGCTGAAAGCGGGATTCCAGCATGTTGATTGGGATGATCGTTTCAATAATCGAATCGGACTGTATAGGCTGCGGGAGATGCGAGGAGGAATGCCCGGAAATATTCGAGCTGGATAACGAGCTTGTATCGAAGATCAAGCGCCAGCCCCGGGAGGACGAGGAGGACTGCGTCGTGAAGGTGGAGAGGATCTGCCCCGGCGCGGCCGTGGTGATCTCAGAGTAATTTCCTCATGATGTAATCGTTCATGGAGAATCCGCCGCCTATGTCCTTGTCGACCTCGTCGTCGATGAAGAACCCCATGCTGCGGTAGAACCTTATCGCCGGCTCATTGTTGCGGTTCACCGTAAGGTAGAGATTCGGCTTCCCCAGGTCCCTGGCTATGGCCTCTATCTCCTGGAAACGCTCGTATGCGAGGCCTCTGCCCCTGAAGCCGCTCAGGAGGTAGATCTTGCTTATGAAGATGCGGTCCTCCTCCACTTTTATGGCACTGTATCCCACGTTCCTTTTGCCGAAGAATATGGTGTCGTAGATGTAGCCTTCGGACATCTGCTCCATTATGGCCTCCTCGGACTGGAACTTCTCGATCATGTACTCCGTCTGCCCCGGAGGGAGCATGCTGCCGAAGCACTCGGTCCATATCTCCTTCGCGAGCTTCGCGATCTCTCCGGCCAATCCCCTGTCTGCGCTCATCTTCTGATCCCCAGCGATCTCAGGAGCTTCGGTATCCCGGATTCGAAGTCAACTCCGAATCTTATGTCCGTTTTAGCGTCCCTCGTTCTGAGTATGCTGTCGACGGTGAAGTTGACGGCTATCCTGTTCGCTTCCGCAAGGCTCTTCCCCGAGATGAGGGCGGTGACGGTCGCAGAGCCGAAGACATCCCCGGTGCCGTGATAGTATCCGGGTATGCAGTCGCGGAACGTGTAGTCTGTGCTGCCTGTCTCAGCGTCATAAGCGGCTGCGCCCAGCTTCTCCCTGTCGAAGTGTACTCCCGTGAGTATCACCTTCTTCGGGCCCATGGCGGACAACTTCTTCAGAAGATCCTCGATGTACTCTTTCGTGTAGGGCCCTTCGACGTACTTCTCGCCAAGGAGAAGGCACGCTTCGGTTATGTTCGGTATGATGACGTCGGCCTTGGAGCAGATCTTCCTCATCCCTTCGGGGAAGTTCTCGGGGAATATGGGATAAAGGGAGCCGTTGTCCGCCATCACCGGATCCACGACTATCAGTGTGTTCTCGCCCCGCAGGCGGTCAAAGGTATCCGAGACGATGTCTATCTGCTCGAAGGACCCCAGGAATCCTGTGTATATGCCGTCGAACTTCAGGTCCAGGGTCTTCCAGTGGTCCACTATCGGAGCTATGTCCTCGGTAAGGTCGCGATAGGTGAAACCGGTGAAACCGCCCGTGTGGGTGGAGAGCACAGCCGTCGGTATGACGCTGCATTCTATCCCGGCGGAGGAGATTATAGGCAATGCCACTGTGAGGGAGCATCTCCCGAAGCAGGATATGTCGTGTATGGCGACAACGCGCTGCTGTCTTTGCATATGGACGCGCATCTGTTATATGTAGATAAAATCTGCCCAAATCGCCTTTGGAAGGTTTTTTATCGCTTACCGCAATGGAGTCGGCATGCCGTCGGTGGATATTCATCTGGAGGAGGCGCTCTCCGATTACAACAGGAAGGTCAGCGAGTTGGAGCGGACCGGCCCGCTGTCGGAATTGCTGTCGGCGTATCTGAACCGCGGCAGCGTGCTCATGCTGATGGAATCCTACGTGTCCGCGATAACCGATATGGACGCGGCAGTTGAGATCATAGAGGAGATGGAGGCCGCCGGGAACGAGGTGGAGCCCGGGATCTACGTCAAGGTGTTCGAGAATCGGGGGCAGCTGCTCTTCACCTCCGATCCGGAAGGGATGGCGGATGACTACAGGATGATCATCCCCCGTCTCGACGATCTGGACGGGACCACGAGACATTACAATCCCGATGACGTTGCCACCATGTGCCTGAACTGTGCTGAGGATCTGATCGACACAGGGTTCGAGGATGAGGCCCTGCCTTTTTTGGATAAGGCGATCCTTCTTCTCCGGGGAGATGACGACCCGTGGTGCCTCAACAGGCTTACGGAAGCCCACAACCTCAAAGCCAAGGTGCTGGAGGACGCCGGGGATAAGGAATCGGCGGAGCGGCACTACGGTATCGCCATAGAGATCGGCTCCGGGCTCTACGAGACCGGGGATCTCGAGGACATAATGGAATTGGCCATGTCATACGTCTGCCGGGGGGATATCCTGGAGGAGACTGGAAGGATCGATGAATTCGTTTCAGACCATGTTGCCGCCGCAGAGATACTCGATGTGCTGTTCGACAGGAACGAATTGGACGATGTCGAGCTTCTCGTGAGCATCCATCAGGGCATAGCGTCCGCGCTCATGAAAGAGGGTAGGATGAAGGAGGCGGAGAAGCACCTGCTTGCGGCCATGAGGATGGGAGTGGACGGCATCGAGGATACCATGATCTCACTGGGCATCAACCCCCAGTGATCATTTCTTCTTACGGGAATTGATCTCGGCCCTGATCATGTCCTTCATGCGGACCATGGCCTCTATTATCTCGCTGTCACCCAGGCCTCTTAGTATTATGACCGTCAGATGCTTCTTTGACGAGTAGTTGCCTGCGAGATACTCTATGGTGATGTATCGGTCGTAATCCTCGATCATCATCTCCAGCTCCACCAGCAGGCGCATCATCCTCTCGACGGACTGGGTGGGCAGGATATCTTTCAGATCGAGCACCAGGTCGGCATAGTTCTTCTCCTCAGGCTTCGGCATGCCCTTCGCCAACCTCTCCGCAATAGATAAGGTTGATGTTCCCGTATGCCGCAGGAACCCGGCGCAGTTTAAATAAAGGCCTTGAGTTTAACGCCCATGGCCTTTTTCTGTGCTAATTGCGGTAATCTCATACCGCCGAGCTCGGCGATATGCAGAAGGTGCGGCACCTTCGTCGGCAGTACGACGGAGGAGAAGCAGCAGAACGGCCCTGAGATCTTGGACAGGGACAGCCTTCCTGCTCCGTATTTCCCTTACAGCCCGAGGAAGGGGCAGATGGATGCGGTGAGAAGCCTCACCGCCGCCCTGGACTCGGGAAGGCACGCCGTGGTCGAATCCGGAACGGGCACGGGCAAGACGATAATAGCCCTCTCATCCGCCTTGGGGCATGCGAAACCCAGGAACAAGAGGATCGTGTACCTGACAAGAACGATATCCCAGACGGATCAGGTCATGAGAGAGCTGAAGGCGATATCCTCCGTGGCAGGCGTATCCGGTATGACCCTCACCGGCAGGGGCAGGTCCTGCCCGCTCCTCAGGACACTGGAGGGATATGAGAGCATACCCCCCAACGTGCTGTCAAATCTCTGCGAGGACCGCAAAGCGAAGAGCACGAAGAACCAGGCGGGGGGATGCCCTTTCTTCGACAGGATGAGGCACGAGATAAAGAATATAGGGGCATACTGCGCGGAGATGTTCCCCACATCGGAGAAGCTGGACGCTTACTGCGAAGGGCTGGGCGCATGCTCCTATGAGGCCAGGAAGTTCCTGGTCAGGGACGCCGATGTTGTGGTTGCGCCCTACATCCACATACTCTCCGAGGACATAAGGTCCAATCTGCTCAAGAACATGGACGTGGCTGACGAGACAAGGATTGTGCCGATCGTCGATGAGGCCCACAACCTTGTGGATGCCGCAAGGGAGCAGGAGAGCTTCTCCATATCCATGAGATTGACGGAAGCCGCGGCGGATGAATGCACCACATTCAGGACCGACGTAGCACTGACGGGGAATGCAACGCTGAGCCAATTCGTAGGGAATGTGAAAACCGCCCTGAAGGGGATAGCGGACGATAACCTCACGATACAGAGCAGAGAGGCTCTCGTGCCGGAAGGGGAGCTGGAATCCAGGATGATGAGGCGTTTCGGAATGGACGCCGACGATCTGAGGCGCTCGGTGGACCGCATGGTGGACCTGGGGCTGGAGAGGACGGATATGCTTCTCGAGAGGGGGGAGAACCGGGTCTCCGAACTGTACACCCTGGGCGTGGCACTTAAGAATTGGATCTCCTCTGAGCACAGCAAGTACGTCCGCATCGTCGAGGCGGGAGAGAACGGCGAGGTGCTGAGGGCGGCATGCATAGACCCCCACGACGTCACACGTTTCCTGAGATCCACCGGAGGGGGGATACACATGTCCGGGACCCTGAGGCCGTTGGACCAGTACGTAAGGGTGATGGGACTGCCTAACGACACCTTCACTGCCGTCTATCCCTCTCCTTTCCCGCCGGAGAACAGGCGTGTTGTCTACGTGAGCAATGTCACCACGGCATACAAGGACATGAACGCGGACCCGAGCATATTCTCCAGGATAGAGAAGAGGATAGCTAAACTGTGCAACACGGTGAACAAGAACACCCTTGTGTTCTTCACCTCCTACAGCATGATGAACAGGATGCGCCCCTTCCTCGAGAGGGATGTCAGGAAGCCGATGTACTGGGAGGAGTCGGGGCAGCCCAGGAGGACGATGACCGCTCTGAACACATTCAGGAGCGGCAGGAACGGTGTGTTCTTCACCGTGATGGGGGGCTCCATTGCCGAGGGCATAGATTTCCCGGGGGAGGAGCTGTCCTTCGCCATAATCGTCGGCATTCCCTACCCCCCGCCTACCCTGGAGTCCAGAGCCATGTCGGACATGTTCGATCGCAGATACGGGCCGTGGACCGGCTGGAAGTACGTTACGGAGATACCCGCCACAAGGAAGATGAAGCAGGCCATAGGCCGTCTGATAAGGGCGGAGACGGACCGGGGGATGGCCGTCATACTGGATAAGAGGGCATCGAAGTACGCATCCGAGCTGGGGGCGAAGCTCTCCCAGGACCCAGTGGCCGATGCGGCGGAGTTCTTCTTCGAAGGAGAAGGTTTTAAGCAGGGCCTGTAATCATCCGTCCATGGGTGTCCCGGGGCCTCTTCTCAACATAAGGTATTGGATCGTCGCAGGGATAGTCCTGGGCTTCCTGCTGGGCCCCAGGGAAGGTTTTGACTTCTCCCTGATGATGATACTCGTGCTCATGATACAGATGAGCGTGTCCATGGAAGGGCTGGAGTTCGGCAGGAAGGACTTCAGCGAGAGGAAGAAGGAGGTCCTCATAGCCTTCCTGTGCTGCTTCGCCCTCAACACGGGCGTAACGGTGCTCGTCGGTCTGCCATTCATATACTCGCACCCCGAGATATGGGACGGATGGGCCCTGTTCGCTTCGATCCCCTGTGCAATAGCTGTCGTCGTATGCGCCATCTATATGAAGGGGGACGTGAAGCTGGCACTTCTTTCAGTCACGGCCATATACATGATATCCCTGGCCCTGACCCCCGTACTCTCCCTCATCCTGGTAGGCAACGCGATCAGCCCCCTTGAGATACTGAGGTACATCATCCTGTTCATCGCCATACCCTTCGTTGCAGCACTCCTGCTCAGGAGGTTCCATGTCAGGGAGGATCACAAGACGGTGACGATGAACGCCATGATGATGCTTCTTGTGCTTTTCGCGATAGCTGCCAACAGGGACGCTTTCTTCGATGACCTGTGGCTTGTGCTTATAATACTGGGACTCGCGACCCTGAGGCTGGTGGTCCTGACCGTGGTGCCTTGGGAGTGGTCGAGGAGGGCGGGCATCGGAAGAGGGAGGTCCGTGGTCTACGTTGTCGCATCGGCCTGGAAGAACACGGGCATGTGCATAGCAATGGTCATGATCCTCCTGCCCGGGATGCAGGAGGCCGTGCTACCTGCCGTCATATCGTTACTGGTTGAGAACATCTGGTTCATGATCATGACCGCCAAGGCCGACAGGATATGGTCCGAGGAGAGATTCCCCTCGCCCGCGTCGACTCAGTGAAAAGCGTCAATCAACCTCTACGGAGACACTGCTCCCGCGGGGTCCCTTGTCCACGACTATCTTCTTGTCTATCCTCTCCTTGAGGACGTCCACGTGGGAGATTATCCCGATGAGGATATTGCTCTCGGTGAGCTGCTCCAATATGCTGATCGATTGACTCAGCGATTCCGGATCCAGGGTGCCGAATCCCTCGTCTATGAATAAGGCGTCAATCCTGACGCCGCCTGCGAGCCTCTGCACCACGTCGGAAAGACCCAGAGATAAAGATAATGCGGCTTTGAATGATTCTCCGCCTGAAAGGGATTTGATATCCCTTCTCTTCCCGGTGTAATGATCCAGCACCACTATATCCAGGGCGGTCTGGGTCCTCTTATCGTCCGGGTCGACCTTGCGTTCCATGATGTATCTGCCCGCCGTCATCACATTCAGGCGCAGGTTGGCGTATGCGAGCACACTGTCGAAGTACGTCGCCTGAACGTACTGCTCCAGTCTGATCTTGGAGCTTCCCGTGACCTGCCCGGATGCGGTCTCGTAGACTTTCTTGTGAATGAGGTACTCCTTCGAGATACGGTCATATTTCCGGTATGTGCTCTTCAGGCTCTCTTCGACGGACTTGTTGTTCTTCAGCCTGGTTTCGGCTTTCGTATGAGCGTTTTCACCGTTCCTGTACGCTTCATCCTTTTCCTTAGACACAGCTTCTAAAAGACCCAGATCAGGTTCATCCTTACCGTCCACCTTCGTTAATAGATCCCGTATGATCTCTTCGCTCGTTCTGAGGCTCTGATCATAATTGTTGAGCGCTTCGCCTTTCATCTGAAGCATTTCGTCTTCAACGACTGCCGAGAGATAGTCTTCCTCGCTCCCGAAGCCGTACCTCTCCAGCGCTTCCAGAAGCTCTCCCTCTGATCTTTCCTTCTCTTTCTCCTTCTGGGGGAAAGTATTCTCCTTCTTGTCGTTCAGGACCGAGCTCTCTCCCTTCCAGTTTGTTTGCGACAGATTGTATTCCTTTGTCGCCTTCTCGATCCTTCCGCTCAGAGCATCGCGTTTGGTCCGCATCTCGGCCAGAGCGTTCCCGGCAGACGTTTCATCCTCATATTTCAGATCCTTCTGTATGAGTTCGATCGTCGTCGTTGCTTTGCTTATCTTGCCGTTCAGGTCCTGGAGTTCTGTCTTTAGGTTCTTCCCCTCTTCCTCCAGAGCGTTGAATTCATCATCTTTCTCCGTTAGCTCATTGGATTTCCTTTCATATTCTTTTGCCAGTATATCCATTCGCTCGTAATCCGCCTCAACTTCTGTTCTCTTCTCGAGGAAGCTCACTTTGAGGCTGTTTATGATATTCCCATAATCCTTTGTCAGATGGCCTTCATCGAGTTCGACTTCGAAGCCGGAGAGGATCCGGTCGAGTTCTTCCTTTCTCGTAGCAACGGTCGACTTCAATGATTCTATTCTTCTGAATATCCTGTCCCTGTTGCTCTTGAGCTCTTCATCTTCGGACTTGGCAACATCTATGTCCTCTTCTTTCGGAGATCCTTCCGGTATGATCGCCTTTTTGGGATGGTCGGAAGAGCCACATACAGGGCATGGAATGCCTTCGGAGAGGTTCTTTGCTAAAATGCCGGCCTGGGCTTTATAGAACGCCTGCTCCATCTGCGATACTTTGACAGCCGATCCGGAGCAGGCATCGATAGCGGAATCCAGTGCTTTACGGCACTCCTCCAGACTCCCTTCTTCCGCTTCTATTTTCCCAAGAATCTCCTCCATGGAGCCCACGCTCATTTCGGATTCTTTTGTCTTTGAAAGGACACTGTGAAGCTCTGCCAGATCTTTCTCGACGCTCTTATTCTCGTTAACGAATTCTATCAAAGGTTTCTTGGCGTCCAAAGCCTCCTCCGCCTTATTCTTGATCTTTGCTATCTTCTCTTCGAGATCTTTTTCATGTTCTTCATCAAATATTTTCACTTGAATTTTCATGCATTCCCTCCACTATACCTTAGGTTTAAAGAAGTTACCAATTACCGTTTGACTCTTAATTACATTGGTAAAGGCATTAACATCAATTTCCTTAATAGTTGCGATCACATTATATAACTCATAACTCGATACAACCATCATTAACATTGCCTTTTCCTTGCGAGAATAAGCACCAACGCTTGGAATTACCGTAATGCCACGATAAATACGTTTATGAATTGCTTCAATCATTTCATCTTTATCATCAGTAATAATCATCAGCGTCAATTTATTATGACGAGTATGGATTTTGTCAATCACAATTGTCATCACAAATAGATTAATTATTGTATATAGTGCATAAATCCAGGCATCAGTAAATCCTACCACGATAATGATAAACAAATTAAGCATAAAGGAGAAATAACCAAAAGGACGATCATACCTAGTGGATAAATATTGACTAATAATATCAGTTCCCCCAGTTGATGCACCTACCTTCAAGGTAATACCAACACC
>ENA-UOOK01002685-UOOK01002685.1-fermentation-metagenome-genome-assembly--contig:-NODE-2685-length-21314-cov-2.835646_pt1 | contig 21314 bp, 22 predicted proteins | sample MGYA00245777_ERZ724023 | MGnify/ENA primary metagenome ERZ724023 (study PRJEB28704, sample SAMN03018312) | fermentation metagenome | biome: anthropogenic terrestrial biome; feature: soil; material...
AAAAAAACCCGGATGTAGCCATCCGGTTTAATGCTTTTAGAAATTCAGAAGAATGAATGATAAGTATTCTGGCATAAAAAACCCGTGAAATATTGCAGGATCTCTCCTGTATGCTTCACGGGTTTTATTTTGCCTCTCTTTCAGGTATGAGTATATACAAAGCTTTACGCCTGACTTCTCGCCATTCAGCGCCAGGCAGCTAACATCTGCTGAATATTTTCAGCAAACGCAGATAATGGTTTGCCTCTCTCAGTACATGATCTCCCAGCAGCGGCACAATAATTGACCTGATTCTGCACTCCAGCAATCCCTGTGTGCCTTGAGCCTTAAAATCACGAATAGCTAAGGTAGCTCTCAAGCTATCGCTTGTAACCTTGGATATAGGCACAGTCATGTCTATTGCTTGTTTTGCTTCGTTTGTCAGCACATCGAACTCATTCCCGAAATTATTAGCTGTGTTGAATAATTCGTTCTCTGTCGGATCAAGCAGGCCGCGGATGAATTTTGAATGCTCTGCCATGATCCTGTTCCAAAAGGCTTCTTGTTCATATGCTTCTCTTTGTATATCAATTTCTTCTCTGCTTTGAAGCCTTTGGAGCATCAGCACATAAAGCTTTGATTCCCGCATAATGTGATCGATCAAAAGCGGGTAATTGAAGGTGAACATTTTGCAGGACAAGACATTTGATAGAACCAGGGTTTTAAACTCTATTAAGGATGTGGTTAATACTATTGCCCTTTGATTCAACTCACATACCTTTTGCTCGAGTATGGGACTTACCTCCTCACATACCCCGCCCCTTAGTCCGGCTTCTTCCCGCGTTAGTTCGGTTGGTATATTCACTCCCGTATAAAATGTAGTAGCTCTTTCGGCGCTTAGTGTATATTGTGTGATCACTTCTCCGGATTGAAGCACTTCAGGATCAACAACCCCATTTGATAGTACAATTGCCTCTGCTAAAAGCCCATCGAATTCCATTCTCAGGGCATCTGCCCGTTGTGTAAAGCTTGCATCCCTCGGTGTAAACCCTACTTCAACGAAAAATGAATGCTCCTTCATAATCCTCAGGAAAAAAAGGTGCAATCCCAGTGATTGACGGACAAAGCCCGCGCTTGATAGCATTCTTGTTAACCTCCTATTATAAAATTATCATATTATGAAGGTATGTCCTTCCTGGTACCAGTCTATTAAGCAGCTGTACAAACGTTACACTTATATAGGATTATGATATATTTTTTTATCAAAGGCTATGGCAAGCGCTATTCCGTAATGCACTGCATTATTGCCCTTTCATGACCTTGAAATACTTCGACTTATACTTTTCCATACTGCTGGGCTTAGATATGGATTCAGCTGTCAAGTTGACGGACTATTCCCATCTGAAGAAACTAATTGCGGCGCCGATACAAATTATAGCCAGTATGATCATCAGAACAACCGGAAGCAAAACACCATTGACAGGTAAACCAAGGGATACTGCTTTAAGAAGTTTAATGCCCTGTGTCAGCGGCAGCAGATCCGATGCTTTTTGAAGCGCTGAGGGCATAACCTCGTAAGGCAAAGTAGCGCCTGAGAAAATGAGCATCGGGAAATACAATATGCTCGCCAGGACGCTTGCTGCCTTAATATCCGGTGCTACCCCTCCTACCAGCAGCCCTATACCATTAATAACACCAACACTCTCCTGGACAGCTTTCCGGGCGCCAGCGGCGTTAAAACCGGTACCACCGACGCAGCGGGCAAATGCCTGGTGGCTTCTGCTACCCGGGACCGGCGTTCCCTGATTGCAGTATCCTTGAGGTCCGGGGACCGGGCTTCTGACTGCGCCCGGTTGCTGGAATACGGGTTTAATGGATTTGCTCCCCTGCAGGTGATTGACCGCAACCAGTGTTTCAAGCAGGTGCGGGTGAAGAACGGAAGCAGTCTGTGGGTGGAGGTTTTCCCCCGGTCGTCGCTTCACGTCCTAAAGGGGGAGGGCACCCCCATTATAGAAAAAAATGTCCATTTTCAATACCTGGTCGAGGCGCCGTTGGTCAAAGGGCAGAAAATCGGGTATATTGAAGTGTATGCCGACCAAAAGTTAGTTGCGGTGGTGCCACTGGAATGCCGGCAGGGGGTGGAAGCCAGGCGTAATATCTTCAATCGGGCCAAAGATCTGTTTTCCGGGAAAGGGAATAGGGCTGAACGGGAAGAATAGTGAATATGAACTTGAATTATGGGGGTAGATTTGTGCAGAAAATCTGGAATCTGGGCAGTGGGGCCCGGTTGGTGGTAGAAGAAATTCCCTATGTGAAGTCAGTTGCCCTGGGAGTGTTTATCGGAGTTGGTTCGCGCCATGAGCCACATAACCTTTCCGGGGCCAGTCATTTTATTGAGCACATGCTGTTTAAAGGCACAGAAAATCGGTCCGCACGCGATATTGCCGACCTTTTTGAAGGAATGGGAGGCCAGTTGAACGCTTACACCTCCCGGGAAAATACTTGCGTCTATGCCCGCACCCTGGATGAGGACCTGTATAGGGCCATGGATACCATCTTTGATATGGTTTTTCGCTCCGGGTTGGCGGAGCGGGACTTTGAAACTGAAAAGGGCGTGGTGGTGGAAGAGATTAATATGTATGAGGATACGCCCGATGACCTCATTCACGATATCTTTGCCCAGCAGCTCTGGTTGGGCCATGGACTGGGACAACCCACCCTGGGTACCCTGGAAACGGTGGGGGGATTTTCCCGGGATGACCTTTATGATTACTACCGCTATAGCTATGTGCCGGCCAACATGGTTATTGCTGTGGCCGGCAACGTTAAAGCCGATCAAGTCAGAGAAGAGGTGGAGCGTCATCTGGCCTGGTCGTCGGCCGCCAAGCCTGAATTTGAACTCATCGCTCCGCAGCCAGCGGAGGCTTTCCTGCACCTGCTACCCAAGGAAACCGAACAGGTGCAGATCTGCATGGGAGTACCCGGTATCTCCTATCACGACCCGCGCCGCTTTGCCCAGAACATCATGAACAGCATCCTGGGCGGTGGTATCAGTTCGCGCCTTTTCCAGGCCATTCGGGAAGAAATGGGACTGGCTTATTCCATTTATTCCTACCCATCCAATTTCGCGGACAACGGCTCTTATGTCATCTATGTGGGGACCAGCCCGGGCAAACTGGAGCCTTTTTTTAAAGTGCTAAAGCGGGAGTTGGACCAATTTATCGATAGAGGGATCAGCGAGGAGGAACTGGTTCGCACTCAGAAGCTGATTAAATCCAGCCTCTACCTTGGGATGGAAAGTGTCATGAACCGGATGAATCGGCTGGGCAAGTCGGTACTGATGTACAACCAGGTCACACCCCTGGAAGAAATTATCGAGAAAATTATGGCGGTAAAAACCAGCACTATCCAGGAACTGGCCCGGGAATTGATATCCCCGCAGCGCTTTTCTTTGGCTGCCATCGGCTCACCAGATGTTCTGGAAAAGGTAGAAAAATACTACCGGCAGTCCTGGACCCAGGCTGAAAAACCGACAGGCCGACGGAAATTATGAACTTCAGAAGGACAAGCCGGGATGACCACCTTTTTAAGGAGAATGGAAAATGAAAATTTTGATTAAGCGCCTGCATTCCCATGATTTGCCCCTACCTCGCTATATGAGTGAAGGGGCTTCCGGGCTGGATCTTTACGCTGCTCTGGAAGAGACGGAAACAACCCTGGCTCCCGGACAGCGGACACTGGTTCCTACGGGGATTGCCATAGCCATGCCGCCAGGCTGTGAGGCTCAGATTCGCCCTCGCAGTGGCCTGGCCTGGAATCACGGGGTGACCCTCCTAAACACCCCCGGGACCATAGATGCCGACTACCGGGGGGAAATCAAGTTGATCGTTATAAACCTGGGGGACAAAGAGCATATTTTAAATAGAGGAGAGCGGATCGCCCAGATGGTCTTCGCCCGGGTGGAACGAGTGGAACTGATCGAGAGTAAAGATCTGGACAACACCCGGCGCAGTGATGGGGGATTTGGTCATACCGGGGTTTAACAGCAGGAGCAGGTTTAATTAAGTCGGGGAGGGGAGACCATGCGTTTAAACGAGCTGGTAGGCAAGGAAATGGTCAACATTTATGACGGGATGCGAATGGGAACAGTAGGGGAATCCGACATGTTGGTAGACCAGGAAACCGGTAACATTGTATCCATCATTCTACCCAACCGGGGCAATGCCTTTAACTTCTGGGCCGACCGCCAAAAGCTGGTTATCCCCTGGGAGGCAGTTAAAAAAGTGGGGCGGGAAGTCATTGTGGTGGATATTGATAACACCCACCTGCGCCTGAAGAACCATTCGATTTGAGCAACAAATCCAATTGGCAGATCATTGGAAAAAATTATTGATGTCCAGGAATTTTTCATACTTCTCAAAATCCATCACATCTTCCTCCTTAGCTTTTTCCATGGTTAATGGAAGTCAAACCGGGGGCATGCTAAGCAAAAGGAGGAAGATGTGATGGATTTTGAGAAGTATGAAAAAGGGTCTTATCCTCCCTGGAGCAGGATACCGGCCTTACAGGAAATGACCGAAGAGGCCGGGGTGGATTTTGACCAGTTTATCCAGTATATAAGTGAAGGCAAAAGCACCGAGGAGATGGCTCGGGAACTCCAGGTGAGTCAGCCAACCATGGCCTTACTGGAAGACCACTTCTGGCATTATGGCATTAGTTCAGTCACGGGCGGGGACTAGCTGCAAAAAAGTCAGGTTGTTGGCCCGCTTGTGTTGAAAAAGGGCCGGGAATAGGATAAGCTATTTTAAATTTCTTAAGGAGGCCCAATTTCATGATAGATCGATTTGCCAAAGAAGGCTTGACCTTTGATGATGTACTATTAATACCTGGCCGTTCTGAAATACTGCCCCGCGAGGTGGACTTATCCACCCAACTCACCCGTAAGCTGCGCCTGGAAGTTCCCGTTATTAGTGCCGGCCCTGGTAATGCCGGCATTATTCACAAGAATATGTCTGTTGAGGAGCAGGCCCGCATGGTGGACCGGGTAAAACGCTCCGAGCATGGAGTAATCACCGACCCGTTTTTCCTTTCCCCCGACAACCGGATTCAAGATGCTCTGGATATCATGGAGCATTACCGCATTTCGGGAGTACCTATTACCGAAGGGAGAAAACTGGTTGGTATTATTACCAACCGCGATATCCGCTTTGAAACCGATTTTAGCCAGTTCATAAAAAATGTGATGACCAGTGAAAAGCTGGTAACCGCTCCCGTGGGAACCAGCATGAATGAGGCCATGGAAATCCTGCGCAAATATAAAATAGAGAAATTGCCTCTGGTGGATGATGACTTTAACCTTATGGGCCTTATCACCATAAAAGATATTGAAAAGACCTATAAGTATCCTCATGCTGCCAAGGATTTACGCGGCAGGTTGCTGGTTGGTGCGGCGGTGGGGGTGACCCACGATACTATCAACCGGGTGGAAGCCTTAAAAAAAGCCGGAGTGGATGTGGTGGTGGTGGACACCGCCCACGGGCACTCGACCGGGGTAATCCAAATGGTGGAATACATCAAAAACCGTTTCCCGGACTTGGAACTTATCGCTGGCAATGTGGCTACTGCCGAGGCGACTGAGGAGCTTATCAAGGCAGGTGCTGATGCAGTCAAGGTCGGTATTGGGCCGGGCTCCATCTGTACCACTCGCGTGGTGGCGGGAATTGGCATGCCGCAGATTACTGCAGTAATGGACTGTGCTGCCGTAGCTTCCCGCTATGGGGTTCCTATCATAGCCGATGGGGGGATAAAGTTTTCCGGGGATATCTGCAAGGCTATTGGTGCGGGAGCAGATGTAGTCATGCTGGGTAATCTATTTGCCGGTACCGATGAGAGCCCGGGGGCAGTAGTTATCCTGCAGGGAAGAAGCTACAAGGTTTACCGGGGTATGGGCTCGATTGATGCCATGTTGCAGGGCAGCAGTGACCGTTATTTCCAGGAGGATGCCGAGAAGCTGGTCCCGGAAGGTATCGAAGGACGGGTCCCATACAAAGGCTATGTTTCCGAGACCATCTTCCAGTTGATGGGCGGTCTGCGCGCTGGAATGGGCTACTGCGGGGTACGCAATATTGATGAAATGAAAACCAAAACCCGTTTTGTACGTATAACCAATGCCGGACTCATTGAAAGCCATCCCCATGATGTCGCTATTACCAAGGAAGCTCCCAACTACCGCATATTATGATAAGCTTAACCGTACTATGGCGAATCTTGCTGGGCGCAATCGTCGGCATGCTGGTGGGCCTGGGCACCAGCCGACATTCCGTTCGTCTATTTGCCATGGTCGGTGCAGCCAGCGCACTTCTAACCGTAGCTTCCACCGAATTCTTCAAAATTCTGGCCTTCCCCTGGTACTCCGATCCGGGCCGCCTCTCCGCCCAGATTATTAGTGCCGTAGGGTTCTTTGGTACCGGTCTCATCTGGATTTCGGAGAAAAACCAGGTCAGAGGGTTGTCGGTGGCTGCCAGCCTCTGGCTTGTCGCCATCCTGGGAATACTAATCGGCGTGGGCCTGGATAAGGTGTCAGTATTGGCGGTTTTTTTCGTTGTGGTGGTTTACTGGTTGGCCGGTAAAATAACGAACTGGAATAATTAGCAAAAACAGGTTTGCATCCCGGCACCTTGATGTCATATAATAATAAAAATGACTGGAATTGCCTTGTTCATTTTATAGCGCTGAATCTGCCCGCCTGGGGGCAGAACGGAGGAACCAATTTTTGGGGTGAATCAGGTTTACCTGAGGGGCTACCCGGAGGCCCTAACCCGTCAGCTAACTTCGTAAGCGTTTCTGGGGGGGAAGCAAATCAATAACCGTGGGAAAAACCCTCCATTTTTAGGACTGGACAGATAAAAGGAGGGTGATTTTTTTGCTCAACAAACAGCATATTTCTTTGGAGAGAGCCAATGAATTAAAGGTCCTTATCGCCGATTACAGGCAAGCCGAACCCGGTATCCCAACGGGATTCCGCGTGCTGGAGAGAACCAAAAAACAACAGCAAACCATTTTACAGCAATTGAATGCCACCCCGGCCGACTGGGAAAACTGGCGCTGGCAAATGAGACAGCGGATAAAGACCGCCGATATGCTGGCGCGTTTTCTTCCCCTCAGCCACGAGGAAGTGGTGGAACTTCGTATCATTTCCCGTTCGGTTCGCTGGGCTATTTCACCTTACTATCTAAGTTTGATGGATTGGGACAACTATCAGGAATGCCCGATATTCCTGCAGTCTGTACCCAGTATGCGGGAGATCCAGGAACAGGATGGCGATCTGGACCCTATGTGCGAGGGCCAAACCAGCCCGGTCCCGGGAATTACCCGGCGCTATCCGGACCGTCTCATCATTAACGTTACCAACCAGTGCGCCATGTTTTGTCGGCATTGCCAGAGGCGACGCAACTTTGGGGAAGAAGACCGCCACACCAGCAGACAGCAATTGGAAGGGGCCCTGGCCTATATAAGAGAAAACCCCGAGATCCGGGATGTTCTTATTACTGGTGGGGATGCCCTTATGTTGTCCGATCAGACCCTTGACTGGTTGCTCACGGAATTGGATTTGATCGAACATGTAGAAATAAAACGGATTGGCACCCGGGTGCCAGTAACCTTGCCGCAGCGAATTACGCCGGAATTGTGTGCCATACTGCGTCAGCACCCGCCTCTGTATAGTAATACCCAATTCAATTCTCCCCTGGAAGTAACCCCGGAAGCCAGATCGGCCTGCGACCGGTTGGTTGAGAGTGGGATAATCATGGGAAACCAGTGTGTCTTGTTACGGGGCATCAATGATGATGTGCATATAATGAAAAAATTAAACCAGGAACTCTTGAGGATTCGCGTCCGGCCCTATTATCTCTTTCATGCTAAAGAGGTGCGGGGAACTACCCATTTCATCACCGAAGTGGAAACCGGCCTGGAGATTATGGAACAGCTACGTGGTTATACTTCCGGTCTGGCCATTCCCACTTACATTATCAATGCTCCGGGCGGGCTGGGGAAAACTCCTCTCCTTCCACAATATTTACTGGCTTTGGAAGAAGAAGAATTAACCATACGTACCTGGGAGAAAAAGGTTCTGACGTATAAAAACCACCGCAGTGAGGCAAAAAAAATAAGGGATGCTATCCCTTATTAGCATGTGACTCTACTTCGCGCAGGTCACGTATGAGGTCATCCAGGTTAACGTTGTGAGCGCGAGCACCCTGCTCGACGGTTTCGAAGCGCAAACCCATTCAACCGGCGCAACGTATACCATATTTTTTAAAAACCTTGAGGGCACCCGGAATCCCCAGTACCTCTTCCAATGGAGAACGACCGTTAACCAATAGTGACACCTCCAAGCCATTATAGGATATAATATTATCGGGGGATTACTCCCCCGAAGAGGTGCGAGACCTACAATTGGGACGGGTTCTGCTGCGCGATACTCCGTTCAGCGATTTCGATGGCTTTGGCAACGACTCTGCCACAGTCTCTGGAACTTACTGCGCCCCATCCTTGCGTGGCCACAACCTGGTCCACGCCCAGTTCTCGCGCAATTTCGTACTTGAGTTGCTCTGACATCATACTTCGTCGTTTAGCCAATTTCTAACCCCCTTGTTTTTTCTCGCAACCATTATTATTGTTAGAACAAACAACTGAAATTATGGCTTGATGATATTCTATGAGTTACCGGGTATTGCTTTTTTTTGATTAATTTGTAATCGCGAAAAATCAAGCCAAATTGGGAGGTAAGGGTCATGCGTTATGAGGGAAACATTTTTCGGCCACCCAGTGAAGCCCGCAGCTACATCCTGCAGTGTACGGTTGGCTGCACCCACAACCGTTGCACCTTCTGTGCCATGTATAAGGACAAGAAATACCGGGTGCGTCCCCTGGAGGAGATTAAGACTGATATCCGCATGGCAAAACAATACTATGGCGACGTGGAGAAGGTTTTCCTGGCCGATGGGGATGCCCTGGCCATGGAGACCGGACAGCTTTTGGAGATTTTAGAAGACCTGTACAAGGCTTTTCCCAGCTTGCAGCACGTAGGCATTTATTCCAGTCCGGACAGTATTTTACAAAAAGAGCTCTCTGAACTGACTGCGCTTAAGGCGGCGGGGCTTACCATCGCCTACCTGGGGGTGGAAACAGGTGATCCCGAGCTTTTAAAGGAAATTCGCAAAGGCGTTACTTATGAGGAAATGGTAGAAGCGGGAGTGAGGGTGCGCCAGGCCGGCATTCTCCTTTCGGTTACCGTACTGCTGGGGCTGGCCGGGCGAACCCCCCGGGCAGTGGATCATGCTCTTGGAACCGCGCAAATCTGTAATGCTATGAATCCAGACTATATTGGCGCCCTGACGTTAATGCTGGTTCCACGCACGGAACTATTTCGCCAAATGGAGCGGGGTGAATTTGAACTTCCCGGTCCTTTTGAAATCCTGGATGAAATGCGCATTATGATCGAGCACCTGGAGGTACAGGGAACTGAGTTCCGCAGCAATCACGCCTCCAACTATCTGCCCATCAAGGGACGCCTGCCCGAGGATAAAGGGCAAATGCTGGAACTGATTAATGATATTATCCAGCGCAATGACCGCCGCTATCTGCGCCCGGATTATTTACGGGCTTTGTAGAGAGTATTCTGTATAATTCTTGCCAGGAGGCGGGGATTGGTTTATGATAATTATCTATAAGATGTGCCTTGGGTAGAAGGGGGGATGGAGCTTGCGGTTATTTGGAAAAAAAGATGTGGAATTGTTTGTTCTGTTCCGGGAGAGTGCCCGCGTGGTTGTAAGGGGTGGTGACATCCTTCTCAATGTTGTCAATGACTACCAGGACCTCGATATGAAGATGGCCCGCTTAACAGCTATGGAACACGAAGGCGATCGCATTATACAGGAACTGGTTCGCCGCTTGAACACCAGTTTCATACTCCCTTTTGATCGCGAGGATGCTTTTCAATTGGTGCAGAAATTGGCTGCTACTCTGGATTATATTACCGGCATCATTGACCGGATGATTCTTTACAAGGCCGGGGAGCCTGACGAGAAGGTGCGGGAAATGGTAAATGTGCTTTATGAGTCGCTTTTACTGCAGGATAAGGCCTTAAACCTTCTGGAACGGGTGGAGCAGAACAAAAAGGAGATTCTGCAATGTTGTGACCAGATAACCCAATTGGAGAGGAAACAGGACCACCTTTATCGCCAGGGACTGGCCTATCTGTTCGAACATGATGAAGATCCCATTTCCATTATCAAGTGGCGGGAAGTCTATGAACATATTGAAATGGCCCAGGATTATGTGCAGGATATCGGTGATTTGATTAGTAATATCTGCGTGAAGTATTCCTGATAAATAGCTGGTTAAATCAATAAAACGGTTCCGGTCTCGCCGGGCGCGAGGAACAGGAACCGTTTTTATTTGGGCTTTTTTATTCCTCTGGGAAACATTCTTTGACGCAGATTAACACTGCGAAGGCTGGCGCTATTAAGGCTGCCATGTCCGCCACCCCTTTAAAGCCATTTGCGGTAACGGAAAAACCCCAGCATGCTCATGGACAGAGCGGCCATTCCCAGTAGTATATACCATACCGCATGAGGGTTGTTGCTGCCCGGGAAAAAAACATTCATGCCGAAGAAACCGGTAATCACCGTTAATGGCATCATGATAATGGAAATAATGGTCAATGCAGTTATAATTTCGCTGGTCCTGCCGGTGATAATGGAATAATAAGTCTCGGTGGAGCTGTTGACCAGGTCGCGATAAGTGTTGGTGGTGTCCAGGATGCTCTCCAGATGGTCAACCAGGTCCAAAAAATAGGGAACATTATCCTCATTTACCACAAAAGAATAATGCCCGTTTATATTCCCGAAAATGCGCCGCTGAGGAATAAGGACCTTGCGAAGTACGATAATGGTACGCTTCAAGGCCAATATTTCTTCGGTAATTTCCTGTCCCCGGTTCAGGAAGATGTTGTCTTCCAGATCGTCGATTCTCTCCCCCAATCGGTTAACGATGGGGAAATAGTCATCCACGATGTTATCCATGATACGATAGAGCAGGTGTTCCGGACCCAGGCTCATCAGTCCGGTTTCCCGCAGGCAAATCCGCGCCACCTTTCCCACTGCTGCCAGTGATACCGGGTGAATGGTCACGATAAAGTTTTCTCCCATAAATACGTTCAGTTCTATGCTGGTTATTTCGTCTTCCTCTTCCGCCTCTTCAAAGTAACGCAAGGCATGGAAGACAAAGAAGTAATAATCATCATAGCGGTCCAGCTTGGCCCGGGGGCTAACCTGCAAGCAATCTTCCAGAGCCAGGGGATGGAAGTCGAAGATATCGCCGATATAATTGAGCTCACTGAGTGCGCAATCGTAGATATCTATCCACAGCAGGCTTCCGGGGTTGGACAAGAGGATGTCTTTCTGCGTCAAGTCGATATCGTGAAACATGGTGTTTTTTTCATGATCATAAAAGTATGTCTTGATCACGCGCATCCCTCCAGTAAAGGAGGGCTACAGCGAGCTGCGGCGGCTCAGTGCAACCCCCCCCATATTATTATTATTTCTTGTACAGCACGATCGGTATTCAGGTATAGGTTCCATTTCACCACCGCCTTTCAAGCATTCTCTTAATACATATACTCTTAACCCGCCACTTTTGTCAACTTCGGCGCCCGGTTACGGGTTGCAGATGGATTAATATGGGCTGAAAATGGGTAGTTTATGGATAAGGAGGGAAAGACAATGAGAAAGAGCGGTCTGGCCCTTATTATTCTGCTGGTAATATTGGGGTCCGGTTTTGGCTGGCAGCTTCCGGAAGCCCGCCTTCCTCAACCCTCCACGCTTTATGATGTGCAGGAGCGCGAAATAAGGGGATTGGCAGAACGGGATGGCATCAACGTCAGCCTGCAGGAGATACCCCGCTCCTTTCAGGATGCCATCATTGTTATGGAAGATAAAAAATTTTACCGCCACCATGGGTTTGATCTGGTCGGGGTGGGCCGGGCGGTATACTTAAACCTCAAGAACCGTCGGGTGGTAGCCGGTGGAAGTACCATTACCCAACAGACCGCTAAGAATCTGTATCTGAGCCATGAGCGCACCTTTAGCCGCAAGCTGAAGGAGCTTTTTTATGCCTTCCAATTGGAGAGACGTTACAGCAAGGATGAAATCCTGGCCTTGTATTGCAATACCATTTATTTCGGAGAAGGGGCCTACGGAGTGGAGATGGCTGCCCGCACCTACTTCGGCAAACATGCCCGGGAGTTGAATGTGGCGGAAGCTGCGCTTCTGGCTGGTCTCCCTAATTGGCCTTCTCAGTACGATCCTTACCTGCATCCCGAAAAAGCCCGGGAGCGCCAGCACTTGGTCCTGCAAAGAATGGTTGAGGAAGGCAAGCTAACCAGCAGAGAACAGCGGCAGGCGCAGGAGCAGCCCCTGGAGTTCAACCGGATCCGTTTTCTGGGCGGGGATGCGCCTTACTTCGTCGCCATGGTCAAGGATTATCTGGTGAAAAAATATGGACAGCGCATGGTTTACCAGGGGGGCCTCAGGGTCTATACCACCCTGGATCAGGACATGCAGCAGGCAGCCAACCAGGCCGTGGCCAGCGGCCTGGAGCCCCATGCCGCAGATTTGCAGGCAGCCCTGGTGGCAGTCGACCCTGCCAACGGTGAGCTCAGGGCACTGGTGGGGGGAAGGGATTTTACCACCGCTCCCTTCAATCGGGCCTGGGCCCGCCGCCAACCGGGTTCAACTTTTAAGCCTTTTATGTATTCGCTGGGTATTGCCTGGGGTTTCACACCAGCAGATACCTTTATGTGTGAGGAGGTAAGCTATCGTCTTCCTAGCGGGGAGGTGTACAAACCCACCGATTATGGCAAGGAGCCCTACCATTGGCGCAGGTTTACCCTGAAAGAGGCGGTCATGATCTCTGACAATGTTGTGGCAGTGCAGGTGAACCGGATACTGGGGCCGAAAGAGACTGCTCGACACGCTGAAAAATTCGGGTTTCAGGGAATTGAACCGGTCCTGTCTCTTCCGCTCGGTTCCAATGAGGTGCGGCCTGTGGATATGGCCGCGGGCTATAGCGTTTTCGCCAACCGGGGGGTATATAGCCAGCCCTATTTCATTCTTAGAGTGGAGGACAAGCAGGGCCGGGTTCTGGAGGCAAACCAACCCATTCAGCGACGGGTTATCGATCCCACCACTGCCTATATTGTAACGGATATCATGAAAGGGGTGATGGGACCGGGGGGAACCGGAGCACGGCTGAGGACCATTTTTGATCGGGAAGCAGCGGGCAAAACCGGAACTACCGATGAATTCAGGGACGCCTGGTTTGTAGGCTATACTCCCCAACTATATTGTTCGGTCTGGGTAGGCTACGATCAAAAGAAAACCGTGAATCTGCCCGGAGGGGCGGTGGCAGGACCTATATGGGCCGGGTTTATGCGGGGGGCTTCGGCGCGCCTGCCAGAAGGTACCTTTGCCCGTCCTGCCGACATTGAAATGGTAAATATCTGCCTGGACAGCGGGCTGGTGGCCTGTGAATCCTGTCCGCGTACGGTGCCCATGGCCTTTAAAGAAGGGACGGCTCCGGAAGAAATCTGCTGGGAACACGGCCCAAGATGGCCGGAAGATAAAGATAAAACTTCTTCGGGAAGAACCAAGCAAGCTGGAAATGAATTATAATTAAACCATTGACATGTACAGGCAGGAATTGACTCATCGGGTATAAAATTCTTAAACCAATATAGCAGACATTTGGGGGGAGGATATTAGGTGAAAGTTGAGGTCTCAATACTGGTAGAGAATGATTCTGCGCTACCGGGAGTTGAAGGGGAGTTTGGTTTTTCCGCTTGGGTGAATGCGGAAGAAATCCGTTTTCTATTTGATACCGGCAATACGAATCTGCTGTCTGCCAATGCCTCGTCCATGCAGGTTGATCCAGCCCGCACTGATAGCGGGGTATTAAGCCACGGACATTTCTACCATTCCGGGGGCCTGGCTGCCTTCCTGGAGAGTTTTGGGCCACCTACCGTTTATGCACATCCTTCTTTTTTTCGCCAGCGCTGGGTTCGTGCCTACATAGACCGGGATATTTCCTGCCCCCATTCTCTGCAGTGATGGCAGGAATTGGGGGCTCAGTTCATATGGAGATCTTTTCATAAAATGATCAAAAACTAATACGGAGGTGCGGTGTTTGCATCAGAATCAATACCGGGTCAATGTCCGTCAGCTGAATAAACAGTGCAATCCCCGGCTATTTAAATTTGCCAGTACCGAGGAGATCAAACCCTTGAAAGGAATCATCGGCCAGGAACGGGCTATCCGTTCGCTGGCCTTTGGTTTGGACATAGGCAACCAGGGATATAACATATACTTGTCCGGCCCTTTTGGCACTGGCAAGACTACCCTGGCACACGAAATGCTGGAGAAAAAAGCCACGCGTGAGCCGGTTCCGTCTGATTGGTGTTATGTGTTCAACTTTAACACCCCGGACTGTCCACGGGCGCTGGAGTTGCCGCCAGGGAAAGGCAGCGAATTCAAAAAGGATCTTGCGGTACAGGTGGAAAGCGCCGTTGCCCAGATTACCCGGGCTTTCGAGGGGGATGACTTCGAATATCGGAAGAATCTGATTCTGACTGCTTTTATGGAAGAAACCAACTCCATGTATCTAAAAATTGACGAGGAAGCCCGGAAATACGGTTTCACCATTTCCCGTAGCCAGAATGGTATTAACAGCATACCACTGAAGGATGGGGAACCCCTCAGCCAGGAGGATTATGTTAACCTGGGCGAAGAAGAACGCAATGACCTCATGAAGCGCAGTGCAACTGTGCAGGAAAAGCTTACCGAGGCGTTCCGCCAATACAAGGAGTTGGAAAAAAGACTCAAACAACAGCTAAAGGATCTGGAACTTAAGACAGCACGCGCTATCATCAATCCCATCTTCAATAAATTGGCTCGCAAGTATCGAAGTTTGCAAAACGTAGTCGAGCACCTGAGGGCCATCCAGGAGGACCTCATGGATAATCTGGATACCTTTACCAAGCAGGAAGAGGCTAATCCTATGAGCTGGTTTCGTCATACGGACAAAAGATCCTCCCTGCGCAGGTATCAGGTAAATCTGGTAGTGGACAATTCCCAACTCAGCCATGCTCCGGTAGTTTTTGAAACCAATCCCACCTATTCCAACCTGTTCGGGCAGATCGAATTTGAGAGTGAGTTTGGCATTTTAACTACTGACTTTACCAAGATTAAAACCGGATCGGTGCACCGTGCCAACGGAGGTTATCTGGTTTTGCATGTATACGATATTATCCGCAACTACTATGTCTGGGACACTCTGAAACGGGTTCTGCTGAATCAGAAAATCCATGTGGAAAGTGTGGGACGAGCGCTGGGAATAAGCAATACCGAGACCCTGCAACCGGAACCCATACCCGCTAATTTCAAGGTGATTCTAATCGGGGAACCGCTTTACTACTATCTGCTCTATTCCGTCGACGAGGAATTTCAGAAATTGTTCAAAATCCGGGCCGACTTCGATGTGGAGATGGAGAGAAGCCGCCAGCACATGATGGAGTATGCCCGGTTCATAGCTTCGGTCTGCGAACGCGAGGGGCTCAGGCACTTTACTCCGGCAGCGGTGGCGGCAGTAGTGGATTATGGCAGCCGCATGGCCGAGGATCAGGATAAATTAACCACCCTTTTTAACCGGCTGGTGGAAATTATTTATGAGGCCAACACCTGGGCCAGTTATGATGGGGTGGAACTGGTAGATGGTGAACACGTGGAAAAGGCCATCGCTGAGAAGCGCTATCGTTCCGCCATGGCCGAGGAAAAGGTGCAGAATTACATTGTGCGCAACATGATAATGATTGATGTAAAAAGTTGGAAGGTAGGAGAGATTAACGGGCTGGCGGTATATGAAATGGGTGAGCACACCTTTGGCAAGCCGGTAAAAATAACCGCCAAAACCTTTATGGGCGAAAAAGGCCTGGTCAATATTGAGAGGGAAATCCGCATGAGCGGGAGCATTCATAGCAAGGGGGTACTTACCCTGAGTGGCTATATGGGGGGCCAGTATGCCCAGGACAAACCACTGAGCCTTTCTGCCAGTCTCACCTTTGAACAGAGTTACTCGGGTATAGAAGGAGACAGCGCCTCCAGTGCGGAACTATACGCCCTGTTGTCGAGCCTGGCAGATGTACCCATCTATCAGGGCATAGCGGTTACCGGTTCGGTTAACCAAAACGGAGAGATTCAACCGGTGGGGGGAATAAACCAGAAAATAGAAGGGTTTTTCCAAGTATGCCAGGAAAAAGGTCTGGATGGAAGCCAGGGCGTCATTATTCCCCAACAAAATGTAGGTCAGCTGTTATTAAGTGACGAGGTCATCATCGCCGTGAAGAAGCGCCGGTTTCATATCTGGGCGGTGGAGCATATTGACGAAGGTCTGGAAATATTGACGGGGCAGGAAAGCGGACAACGTAGTACCGTTGGCTATTTCCCCCCCGGCAGCATTCATGATCGGGTGGATAAAAAACTGGCTGCCTGGAGCCAGAAAAGGAACCCCGGGGGCCAGCACTTTCGCCGTGGGGGTGCTACCTACCGGACAAGGAGGAGAGGACAGTGAGAAAAGGGGCTCCGGTATTTTTCCTTTATCTGCTGCTGGTCCTGCCCTTGCTGGGTGGATGCCAGGGCCTGGATTGGGGACGCTTGCTGGATAAGGATTCCGGGGAGGAAAACCAACTCATTCATGTTCGCGTTGTCTTCACAGATGGGGAATACACGGAAACCTATGTGAGAAGCCTGGCGATTGAAGAGGATAGCAAGGTTTATGTGGGGGGCTCCTCCACTAATTATATGTACAATGCCCGCGGGCAAGTAGTAGGGGCATTTAACTACCAACGCGTACTATATATCACCATATTGCCCGAAGAAAAGATCGGGGCGGCAAAGGACGAGATAGGGAAGAAACCATAGGGGCCCACCGCTGGCGCAGTTCGCGCAGGGGGAGAAGGAGGAAAGAAGGCTTGCGTTTTCCGGGAAATTTGGAGTTGTGGCTGCGCCGAGTGGATGTGCGGCTTCGCCTTATCGTGGCTTTTACTTTGGTCGTAGCCATCGTAACCGGCCTGATGGGATTTTATGCAACAGCGGTAATGGAAGATAAAACTACCGCAGCGGTTCGGGAAAAGTTAAAGGATGATTCCGCCCTGGGGCAGGAACTTATCAACGTCTATTATCCGGGAGATTGGGAAATTCGGGATGGCTTTCTCTATAAAGGGGGGGCCTTGATGGAGGAAAACTATTTTGCCGTGGACCGAATTGGTAAGCTGACCGGAGATTCGGTTACTATCTTTCGGGACGATGTTCGGGTGGCAACCAATATCACCAGTGGTGATGAACGTTTGGTTGGGACTACCGCTCCTGCCCGGGCTCGCATCCAGGTTTTGCAAAAGGGCAAGAACTATTCCGGGCAGGACGATGTAATGGGAACTACCCATCAGGCTCTCTACCAGCCTATACATGACCGGGATGGCAAGGTTATCGGCATCTGGTATATGGGGGTTCCTCGAACCGACTATGATCTAATGGTGGACAAGTTCCGCATCAATATGCTGGTCTGTTCTGCCCTGGGAATCTTACTGGGCTTTATAGCCGCCTGTCTGATTGCCTATACGGTTTACAGGCCTTTACAAAGGATCAAGGGGGCCGTGCAGCTGGCCAGCCAGGGAGACCTGCGCCAAAACATACCGGCCCAGCCAGATGATGAAGCGGGCCAACTGGCCCGTACCGTCAATACCATGCTGGAAAGGATTTCTGGATTAATTCGCAAAAGCAGCGGCATTATTGACAACGTAAACGAAGCCAGCACCCAATTGCTGGGTCGTTCCCAGCTCAGTGCGGGTAATATGGAGCAGATGACCGCCCGGGCCGGGGAAATGAAAAAAAGGGCAACCTTCCAGGCTGAACTAACCGGACGATCCCAGAAAGCCATTGAGGATATGTCGGCAGCCATCCAGCAATTGGCGGAAAGCAGCCGGGAGGCCTCTGATTCCGCTTTTAGTGCTACCGCCCGGGCCAGAGAAGGCGCTCGCCAGGTAAACCAGGCTATCAGCCAAATGACCACCCTGGGCAGGACTGTAAATTCCAGTGCCCGGGTCGTGGAAGGGCTGGGAATGCGATCCCGGGAAATAGCTAAAAAAGCTACTTTGATTAATAACATTGCCAATCAAACCAATCGCCTGGCTTTGGATGCGGCAGTTGAAGCCGCCCAGTCGGGAGATCAGGGCCAGGGCTTTGCCATGGTTGCCGAACAGGTGCGTCAGCTGGCTGAAGAGTCGGCCCTGGCCGCCAAGCGGATTGCTGCTCTGGTGGAGGAAGTCCAATCCGATGCCCAGCGGGCGGCGACCGCCCTGCAGAGCGGGACCCGGCAGGCTAAAAATGGCGCTGAGGCAGTGGCCACAACCGGTGAGGCTTTCAGTCAGGTTATCCAGGCTATCAGTGCGGTGAATCTGCAGACCCGGGAGATGATTCTGGTCAGCGAAAAGATGGCTGCCAGTGCGGAGCAGGCCTTTGCATCTATCAAGCAAACCACCGCCTCCGCGGAAGAGAACTCCCACTCCGCTCTGGAGATCGCCCGGTTGGCGGGTGAGCAGATGGACGGGATTCAGGATATGAATGACGCACTGGATAGTCTGAATGGTATCGTGCGGGATTTGCAGGAGACCATAACCTACTTTAGAACCGACGGCGGTAACCAGGGCTCTTTGGGGTGGAAATAGACCCAAGCCCAGCCAGGTAATAAAGGTATGCTGGACATCTCTCTTCTGATTTGCTGTCTGGTTTGTTAGTATAGAAGGTAAGTAAGTCCATAAGGGGAGGAGTCTTTGGTAATGAACGGGAATGGAAGTGCTACAGTAGTCAGGTGTTTGATGTGCGGTAAAAGCTGTCAGGTTGAGGATGACCATAAGGACTACGAAAAACTGCAGGCTCAGGGGTCCAATGCCACCTTTATTTGTGACCGGTGCAGTCATAAAGTACGTTATGAAACCGAGGAGCAGAATAAACCTAAAAAGCCCATGTAAGGGGAGACCATTTTGGAGAAGCTATTTATCAAAGGACCGGGGGGGAGACTGTCCACTTTTCTTTTTACCCCTCAATCAGAGCTGTGTGCCTTGATAATAATTTGTCACGGTTTTAGGGGGGCCAAAGAGAACGGAGGCAAAATCTTTCCCTTTGCCAGGCGCCTTAACAATCTAGGGGCAGGGGTCCTGGCCTTCGACTTCTCCGGCAGCGGTGAAAGCGAAGGCGATTTTTCCGCTATTACCTTAACCCGGCAGGCAGCAGACTTGCAATCGGTAATAGAATACGCCCGCCAGCGCTTTCCGGTGCCGTTAATATTGCTGGGGCGCAGTTTTGGAGGAAGTACGGTATTGGCAGGGGCCACAGGAGCTCCCGGGATTGACGCCTATATTTTCTGGTCCACCCCGGTGGACGTTATAGCAACCTTTGAGCGAATACTGGGAGCCGATTATGGGCGAATGCGAGCCGGAGAGCAGGTTGCCCTGAGCGATATGGGAGGGAGCTTCACCCTGCAGGCGGAACTGGTACAGGACTTTTCCTGCCATGATTTGCGGGAAAGGGCCCAAGCCTTGCAAGGAAAGCCGGTTATGGTTATTCACGGAGAGCAGGATGAGGTAGTAGACCCGGCCAATGCCGCTCTATTGGCTGGCCTGGCCGGTACCGAGGAACTGGTGGTGTTTCCGGGAGCAGACCATCGTTTTACGGACTTCACCCGGCAACGGGAGGACTTGACCCTGGAATGGCTGCAAAATACTATTGCTTACCTGCGGGGGAGTATTGACAGCAAGGGGGAATAACCAATTAACCTTTCCCAGGTAGATTTTCACAGCCTGAATTCCACTATAACCTACCTGCGAAGTTTTGGCACTCTGGGGCCGCTGGTGGCCCTGGCGCTTTTTTTTGTGCAGGCCATTGCCCCGGTAGTTCCCTATATGATCCTGGCTGGTGCGGCCGGTGCAATCTTCGGCTATACTACAGGTTTCTTTCTGGCCTGGCTGGGCGCTCTGGCCGGAGCCTCCTGTCTCTTCCTGCTGGTGAAATACCTGGCCCGTGACTTCTTTGTCCGCCGTATGCAGGACCGCTATAATTTTGACCTGGCCGGTCTGGAAGAGCGGAAGATGTTTTTGCTCATCCTAATCTGCCGTATTTTTCCCGTGGTTCCCACTCCCATCATCAACATCGGTTCGGGAATCAGCGGTGTGCCCACCCGGACCTTCTTTTTTGCTTCCGCCCTGGGGAAAATACCCTGGGCCATCATCTACGTAGCCCTGGGTGATTACTTTATCCAGAGCCAAAACCTTACTGCCACCCTCATGATCGTAGGCATCATCCTGCTCATCTCTTTCTTCGGCATCAATCTGGCCCGTAAACACCTTTTCTAACAAGGCAGGGCTTCCTGCCAGGGAACAACATCCGCGTAGCAGCGGAAATTAACCGCGAAAAAACCGGGAACAAGGACAGTTCCCGGCTGTACACGCAGTACTTGAATTGCTACTACCATTCCACTCCCGGGTCGTCAGCCATCTGGTTGACCGTCCCCCGTGGGTAAAGAACTCCCACATGACTGAGGTGAGGGTCAGGCTGGTCCTGGTTGGGCTGGGGGAAAACCAAGCGAAGTTTGAAGTCGTCTCCGGCCCGATAACCGATAATCGTCTCGCCCTGGTAATCACGGTTCAGATCAGGGGTGCCCAGAATTTCTTTCACCCGGGAGAGGGTCAATGACTTGAGGACAGGATCATAGGACCGTACTTCAAAAATCTGCGAGCCCTTGTTTATTCCCAAAACTACGTTGCGGTCCGGGTAAGTGGCAAATTGACCTTTGGCTGCCGGTACATAGTCCAGCTGTTCCGGCTTGCCCCATTTTTCCTCTACATCTTCCAGGACATTATCCCGGGCGGCAAAGGGGCAATTAATAACCTGGCCCTGTTTGGCCAGGTCCATCATCCGATTGAGAAGAAGCCGGTCTTTATCCTCCTGGCCGGACTGGGAAGGGGGTTGCGGCTGTGGTGATGAAACGTCGGCCGGGGGATTGCTGCTGTGATTACCCGGGTCAGGATTACCAAAGGATGCGCACCCGGACAAAAGTGCAAAGGTCAGAAGGGCCACAAGAAGCAGAAAGGGTTTATAGGTATTTTTACGCAACTTAACCTCAGCTCCTAAATGAATGTCTAATGTTAATACGTAAAATCGTGGCTCTGT
>ENA-UOOK01002686-UOOK01002686.1-fermentation-metagenome-genome-assembly--contig:-NODE-2686-length-21307-cov-5.864766_pt1 | contig 21307 bp, 19 predicted proteins | sample MGYA00245777_ERZ724023 | MGnify/ENA primary metagenome ERZ724023 (study PRJEB28704, sample SAMN03018312) | fermentation metagenome | biome: anthropogenic terrestrial biome; feature: soil; material...
ATAAAACATGAAGGGATTAACTAAGGAGAAAAGATATGGATAATAATAATTTTGCCCCACTTGATATGTATCTTTTTGAAACCAATTCATTATTGGAGCAATTAGACGAAATTTTATTGAAAGCCGAAAGTGAATCAGGATTTGATAAAGAATGCATAGATGAAATATTCAGAATTATGCATACCATAAAAGGTTCATCCGCAATGATGCAATTTGGAAGCATAATGGAGGTTTCACATAAAATCGAGGACTTGTTTTATTATATAAGGGACAACGGCATTGAGCAAAAGTTTAATGAGGAGCTGATAAACCTTGTCTTTAAGTTTACCGACTTTATAAAAGGAGAAATTGCTAAAATTGAAGATGGAGCGGGGCTCGAGGAAAATATTGAACCCTTTGAAAAAAAAATACTTGACTTATTAAATAAAATTGAGGGAAAAACAAATATTGGCGAAGCGGAATTAACAACCTGTAACATTAACGGGGCAATTGAAGAAAATGACTTATGGAAAAACATGAAATACGAAATAAAAATAATTTTTGACGATGACGTTCAAATGGAAAACCTAAGAGCCTTCATGATTGTAAATCAATTGACGGAGGATGATGTTGACTTTAAATATAAGCCTGAAAATGTGGACAGTATTCCCGAAACGGCAAATGAAATTATAAAAAACGGATTCAGCGTGTACGTAAATAATAAGGAGTCCTTGAACAGAGCCCTCGATGTGGTTAAAGGCTCCTTAAATGTAAAGCATTATACGGTTATTGAGCATAGCTCAGCCGAAAAAGAAAAGGAAAGATTGCATAATGAAAAAAACTGCAACAGCAAACAAAACCTGATAACCGTAAATCTTTCCAAGCTCGACAGGCTGGTTGACATTGTGGGCGAGCTTGTTATTGCAGAGTCCATGGTGGAATCCGATGTTAAAATAAAACAGTATGATTCGGACAGCTTTAAAAAATCCACAAGGCAAATGCGAAAGATCACAGACGAGCTTCAAGATATAGTAATGTCCTTGAGGATGGTTCCCGTTTCGGGGATATTTCACAAAATGAAAAGAATAGTGAGGGACATGGGCAAGGAGTTAAATAAGGAAGCGGAGCTGATTTTAAAGGGAGAGGATACGGAAATAGACAAAGCAATAGCGGATACCATTTCCGATCCCATCATGCATCTTGTGAGAAACTCCATGGATCACGGTATAGAATCTGAGGAGGAAAGGATAAATAAAGGGAAAAGCAAGATTGGGAAAATTGTGCTTTCCGCTTCTAACGAGGGCGGAGAAATTCACATTGCCGTAAAAGATGACGGAAGAGGCTTCCAACCTGAAAAAATAATGGAGAAAGCAAACGAAAAAAGATTGCTGACAAAACCGGAAAGCGAATATACTCAAAAGGATATATTCCAATTACTCATGGTTCCCGGATTTTCAACCAACGATTCCATCACAGAATTTTCAGGCAGAGGAGTGGGGATGGATGTTGTCAAATCCAATGTGGAAAAGGTTGGAGGAACAGTTGTTTTAGACAGTAATCCTGGAGAAGGAACGGAAATAGTGTTTAGAATTCCCCTTACGCTGACAATAGTTTCCGGTATGCTTGTCATAATCGGAAATACAGTATTCATAATTCCCATTAAAAATATTCAGCAATCCTTCAGAACGACTGAAAAAGACATTGTTAAAAAGGACCATGACAGTGAATTGATAATAATAAGGGAAAAGGCATATCACATATTAAGATTGAATGAATATTTCAATATTAAAACTGATGTGACAAACATTGAGGACGGCATATTGATTCTTGTTGAATCGGGACATAACAGCATTTGCTTGTTTGTGGATGAAATAATAGGAGAACAGCAGGTAGTTGTCAAGCCGCTGCCCACCGCATTAAACAAATATAACCTTAAGGAGTCGGGTATTTCCGGATGTTCCATATTAGGTGACGGAAGCATTAACCTGATTTTGGATGTGGGAAATATAATTGACAATATGTAGATATGATAAGACTGACAGACAGTGAATTTTTAGAATTTGTTACATTTATGCACATCAATTACGGCATAGACCTTTCAAAAAAAAGAGTGTTGATTGAGGGAAGGCTTTCAGGCATATTGGATAAAAAAGGGATGAGCAGCTTTTCACAGTTCCTTGACAGTGTGAAAAATAACGGCAAGGATGAAATTACAATGCTTGTAAACAAGCTGACAACAAACTACACTTACTTCTACAGGGAGGAAGGTCATTTCGACTATCTAAGGGAGGCAATACTTCCGAAGCATGAAAAAGAGAATAGTTCAAAGCAGTTAAATATTTGGAGTGCCGGCTGTTCCTCGGGAGAGGAGCCCTATACGATTGCAATGGTTTTAGATGACTATTTCAAGTATCGGATTAATCAGTGGGATATACATATAAATGCGGGAGATATTTCGGAAAAGGTTCTTTCGAAAGCACGGGAGGGAATTTATCACAAGGAAAGCTTAATCAAACTTCCCGACCCGTACAAAAAAAGATATTTTAAAATGATTGGCGGCAATGAATACGAGGTAATCCCGGAAATTAAGAAATATGTTACATTTAAAACGTTTAATTTAATGGACTATGCTTATGAGAAAAATAAATATGATGTGATTTTTCTCAGAAATGTAATGATATATTTCAACGGCGAAACGAAGAAACATATTATTGATAAAATTTATGATGCAACAAAGCCGGAAGGATATTTGATGATTGGGCATGCTGAAGCATTGCAAAGGGATAAATCGAAATATATTTATATTAAGCCCGCCATATACAAAAAGGAATGACATGAATAATAAAATAATCGCAATAGGAGCTTCTACGGGAGGCACCGAGGCAACACTGAAAATTCTTAAAAAATTGCCTGAAAACTTTCCTCCTATACTGATAACTCAGCATATGCCTCCCGGTTTTACAAAAATGTATGCCGACAGGCTGAACAAAATATGCAATATGGAGGTAAGGGAAGCAGTCGACGGCGACAGGGCCGGAAAAGGCATTGCATTGATTGCCCCCGGAAACTATCAGATGATGCTTAAAAAGGATGGGAAAGGCTATTACGTTTCTTGCCGTCAAAGTGAGAAGGTAAACGGACATTGTCCTTCCGTGGACGTGCTTTTTGATTCCGTGGCGGAAACAGCGGCAAAGGATTCGGTGGGGATTATTCTTACGGGAATGGGCAGAGACGGGGCGTCAGGTCTTTTGAACATGAAAAAAGCGGGAGCATTTACCATAGGGCAAGACGAAAAAACATCTGTTGTTTACGGAATGCCCATGGTTGCATACAACATAGGCGCTGTTGATATTCAGGCAGCAATAGAGGATATTCCCGATATCTTAATAAAAAACTTAACCAAATAATATGACATAATCCAAAAAGTGCACAGCGTACCGTAAACATTAAGACATAAATGGTAACCCATTTAAATAAATGTTTTAAAAAATAAATTAGTGTATACACTAAGAGATTTATGGAGGGATTATGAATACTGACCATAATATCAAAAGCAAAAGTATTACAAAAAAAATATTATTAACAATTTTTATTGTTTGCGTATTATCGATGCTTGCAGCCGGATTGATAATAGTAACAACTGTTAATAGGAGATTTATTCAAAATGAAAAGGAAATATTGAACCAAACAGCACAAAGCGTAAGCAGCAAAGCGGAAGTTTTTTTTGAAAGGTATATTGCAATAGCGGAGCAAATGGCTCAGGACAAAAACATACAGGAATTCATGATTAATACAGAGGGACGCGGTACATTAACCGAAACGGAAGGATTTATGACTGTTGCCGAAACAACGGATGCAACTCAAAAATCTGATTCCGAAATAATTCTCACCGCATACATTGCGGAAGATGATTATTATTTGGCATCTCCGGAGATTATGTCCGCAGAAGGGTATGATGTAACATCAAAAGAATATTATAAAGCTGTTACGGAAAACAAAGTATGCATAACCGACCCATATATTGATGCCATTACCGGAGGCATAGTAATCACAATATCCGCACCTGTCAGTGCCGGGAACGAAATCATAGGGCTTACGGCTGTGGATATAGCCATTGATAAATTAACAAACATGGTTGATGGATACGAGTTGGGAGATACGGGATATTTTTCGTTACTTACGAGCAATAATATAATCGCGGCTAATAAGGACAAGGACATACTGCTGAAATCAATTGAAGAGGTAGGGATGAGCAGTAATATCGTGGAATTGGTCAATAACAGAAACAGCAATGTAGCTGAATATACATACGAGGATGAAAACTATTTCGGAAGCTGCTTGGAAATAGGAGATACAGGCTGGCAAATATTATCTTCGCTTCCTTCGGAAGAATTTACGGCAAATACAAACCGTATGATTTTGTCCATTGTAATAATATTCATAATATTGCTGATTTTAATGCTGGTACCATTGTACGCGGCAGTTAAAAAAGCAACAAGTCCTATTATAAAAATAACGGATATAACAAATAAATTAGCCGACGGCGAATTAGATGTAAATATTGACGTGCACAGCAACGATGAAATCGGAATATTGGCTGAATCAATAAAAAGCTTAACCATACGATTGAAATCCTATATATCTTATATAGACGAAAGCGTTGAAATGTTAGATGAAATGGCCGATGGCAAATTACATATGGAATTTAAAAATGATTATGAAGGAGAATTTGCCAAATTAAAAGAAGCATTGCTGAATGTATCGAATACTCTAAAGGATACCATAGGGAAAATAAAGGAATCTTCAGATTTAATCAATATGAATGCCGAGCAGGTATCTGCGGGAGCTCAGACATTGTCTCAGGGAACAACGGAGCAGGCAAGCGCAATTGAGGAATTGTCGGCAGAAATCAATGAAATATATACAACCATTGTACAAAATGCGGAACATGCCGGAAATGCGGGAAGAAAAGCTTTGGAAACCTCAAAAGAAGTGGAACAGGGCAATATGCAAATGAGGGAAATGCTTTCGGCAATGGATGAAATAAGCAATTCATCAAGAGAAATAGGAAAGATAATCAAGGTCATAGACGACATAGCATTCCAGACAAATATACTTGCGCTGAATGCTGCCGTTGAAGCTGCGAGAGCAGGCTCCGCAGGAAAAGGATTTGCGGTTGTTGCCGACGAGGTCGGAAATTTAGCCGGAAAATCCGCGGAAGCAGCAAAACAAACAACCGCACTAATAGAAAATTCCATTAAGGCAATTAACAACGGAACGATGTTAGCAGGCAAAACAGGAGGATCTTTGGCGGAGATTGTTAATAAAACAAACGAAACAAACGGATTAATAGATGAAATAGTAAAGGCATCATCTAATCAAACAGCTTCCGTGAACCAAATAAAAAACGGTATTGAACAAATTTCCTCCGTTGTTCAGGAAAACGCCGCAACAGCGGAAAACAGCGCCGCAAACAGCGAGGAGCTCTCAGGACAGGTACAGCTGTTAAATGATTTGGTTAATCAATTTATAATATAAGAGCTGTATTGATCTTCCTATTATTTATGTCATCCTGAGCTATAGCGAAGGATATTGTCAGTCTTGCCTTCCCCATGGGGAAGGTTATTTTTTTAGATTTTTTCATAAAACATTTAATTAAATTGAATTAATGTCGATAATACATATAGAATGAGGAATACCATAAGACTGAAGAAAGGGAGAGAGATATGTCATTACTTTCAAATAATATATACGGTTCATCAACAAATAAGGGAATGGGAGGTTTGATATCCGGACTGGATACCGATGATTTGGTCAAGCAGATGACTGCGGTAACCAGAGGCAAAATAAACAGAGAATATCAGGCTAAGCAGAAATTATTGTACAGGCAGGAAGCATACAGGGAAATAAGCACGAAGCTGTTGTCCTTCAACAATAAATATTTCTCATATTCATCAGGGTCAATAACAAATATATTAAGCCCTAAGTTTTTTGAATCCTACACATTTAAATCATCCTCCAATTATGTAAATGTAACGGGAAATGCCGAAAATATAAAGAATTTTTCAATAAACGAGATAACAAGCGTAGCAACGGCAGCAAGCTTTAATTCGTCTAAGAAAGTTTCGGAGAGAATAGTATCTTCAAGAGACATGCCATCAAGCATTTCATCCTTGGCAGGTGAAACAATGACATTAGAATTTGAAGGTAAAAATTATGATATAAAATTCGGCAGTGACTTTGGCGAAAATATTGAAGTAGATGCCGCGGCAGTTGCGGCAGAACTTAATGAACAGTTAAAGGAATTAAAAGATGAAGACGGCAATCAGCTTTTAACATTTAAGGCAGATGGAGATAAAATTGTTTTTGAAAAAGGAAAAGCTAAGTTAACAGCCGCAAGCAGCAAGGCAATAGAATTATTGAATTTCAAGGTTGGACAAGATGCAATATCAACACAGCCCATCGAAAAGAGTAAACTCAATAAAAGCCGTGACAGCATTCTCCAAAACAAGGATGAATATGTTACCTTTGAATACAATGGAGTATTAAAAACAATTAATTTGAATGGTGAAACATCTTTGGATGAGGTTAAGAAACATTTACAGGATGAGCTTAATAAAACTTTTGGAGTAGGTAAAATTAAAGTTGATAATAATACAAACAAATTATCATTTGAAGCTGCAGGGGATAATAATATATTCGGTATCAGCTCCATAAGCAAGGATTTAAGCAGATTAACAGGTTTAGAATCCGGTGATTACAACAGATTAAACAGAAACAAGCCCTTGGCTGAATCAGGCTTAATGGGAATGGACAGTGTAGCAACAGAAGAAATAGACGGGAAAGAATTCTACAGATTGACTGTTAATGGTGTTGATATAGATTTTGAAACTACCATGTCAGTCACGGATGTAATCAATAAAATTAACAGCAATGCTGAAGCGGGAGTAAGAATTTCATATTCATCCACTACGGATACATTTACTGTAAAAGCAACAGAAACAGGAAGCCACAAGGGTGTAAGCATTGCTGCCGGCGACGGAACATTGGCACAGGCGCTGTTCGGTTCAGGTGTGGACTTAAATAAGGAATTAGAAGACGGCGAAAGTATCAGAACCGAAAACGGTTTAATGTACCTTTATGACTCTGGGGATAATAAGATTGGAGAAGTGAAATACGATAAAGAAAACCGTGCATACAAGGTAAGATATGATGATGGTACGGATAAGATTATTGCAGCAGATGTGGATTATCATATAAATAAAGGTACCGACACTGAAATGACATACACCCTTAACGGTGTTAAAACTGAAATAACCCGAAGTACCGTTAACTTTGCGGTAGATGAAATAAATATCGAATTGAATGAAAAAGCTTATGCCATAGACTTTTCAGAGGCTGTGACCTTCGATGCGGTAAACAACTCCGATGAGGTTGTGGAGCGCATCAAGGAATTCATAAGCGAATACAATGAAATAATCAGTCTCATAGGCACTAAGACCGGCGAAAGACCAAATAGGGACTACCTTCCTTTAACACCTGAACAGCAGGAAGAAATGAAGGAGGAAGAAATAAAAAATTGGACGGCGGAAGCAAAAAAAGGTGTTCTGTACGGAGACAGCAAAATGAATAACCTTTTGCGCAGCATGAGGTCAGCTCTGTCAGGATTTACTGATGTCAGCAGCATTACATTATCAAGCTTGGGAATTTCTGCCGCCAGCATGGACACAAGCGGAAAATTAGCAGTAGACGAAAAGAAATTAAAAGAAATGCTGTTAAAAAATCCCGATGAAATAGCAAATTTATTTACTGGAATTTCGGACAAGGAAGGCACGGATGCAATATCCGGAATAGCAGTACAGCTTCAGTCAATATTAAAAGACAATGTAGGAGCTTATGGCAATACGGGATTTTTAATAGAAGAAGCAGGTTTGCCAAGCGGCATGACTGCGGACAGAAACTATATTTCAGAAAAAATAGAAAAGCACGACGATAAAATGGCTGAATTGAAGAAATTGCTTGAGAGAGAAAGGCAGAGATATTGGAATCAGTTTTCTGCATTGGAACAAAGCTTAAACAAATTAAATGCTCAAAGCATGTGGCTTACAGATATGATGGGCGGCAATTAAGCCGAAAAGGAGAAAATATGTTAAATCCATTTGAACAATACAAAAAAACATCGGTAACTACAATGACAAAGGGTGAGCTTCTCATACTCCTGTTCGACGAGGCAATCAAAAAGCTTAACCAAGGGAAGCTTTTAATGGAAAACAACGACTATGACAATGCAAATATCAGCCTTGAAAAAACAAGGAAAATCTTCAATCATCTCATAGTGACCTTGGACGACAAATATGAGATATCAAAGGATTTATCTGATATGTACATGTTTTTCAATACGGAAATCATAAAATCATCCTCAAGGAAGTCTCCGGAATACATAGAGCAAATTTTGCCAATGGTTAAGGATTTAAGAAACACCTGGGCTGAAGCAGACAAAATTACAAGAAAAGTCAAATAACGGTGAGTCATGGAAAAGTTATTGAAAAGCAAATTGGAAGCAGCAAAGGAACTGAAGCTTCTGACTAAAAATATAAGAGAGCTGTCCCCAAAAACCGAATACTACAAGTTCAATTCAATGTTTGACGAAAGGCAGCAAATCATTGAAAAAATAAATGCAATAAACACAGAGATAAATCAAGCAAGAGCAGGCGAAAACTTCATTGAAACAAGCGAAATGAAGGCACTGAACAAAGAAATAAAGGAGATTTTTACGGAAATATTCGATACGGACAACACAATCCGAAAAAATATAAGCAATGAGCTGAAGGAGGTAAAGCAAAAGCTGAACCACCCTGAAATCCACTCAAACAAAATAAACATAAAAGTTTAGGGGGGAAATTTTTCTGAAACACTAAATTATTCTAAAAAACATTCGATATATGTTTTGTAAAGGTAATAATCCTTTCGGCATCCGGGCCCGGTGCTGAAGGGAATTACAATAAAGGGAAGGATCCCGATAAATTACACGGAGGTAAAAAATGAGAATACAACACAATATTAACGCATTGAATTCCTTGAGACAATTAGGAATCAACAACACAAACACAGGCAAAAACTTGGAAAAGCTATCATCAGGCTACAGAATCAACAGAGCCGGCGACGACGCCGCAGGACTTGCGATTTCTGAGAAAATGAGAGGTCAGATAAGAGGTCTTGAGCAGGCTCAGCAAAATGCAAACGACGGTATTTCATTAGTTCAGACGGCTGAAGGCGGATTAAACGAAACTCATGCTATTCTTCAAAGAATGAGAGAAATAGCGGTACAATCAGCAAACGGAACCTACCAAAATGAAGTTGACAGAGAAAACCTAAATAAAGAAGTTTCAGCATTAAAATCTGAAATAGACAGAATAGCATCTTCCACACATTTCAATAAGATTAACTTGTTAGACGGATCATTAAGTGCTACTAAGGTTGACGCAGGAGATGTAAAGCTATCGGTGGCAGGATTGGCTGAAGGCGATACAATCAGTGTTGCAAAGGGTGCTCCATCCTCTGGTATTGAAGTTGCATATACAGCTGCCGGCGCATTGACAATAACAATAGAAGAGAACTCCTTTGTAGATCAAGCCGGTATAGATGCTGCTATTGAAGCTGCTATAACAGCGGCGGCTCCTTCTGATCCGGCAGACCCTACTGCGGATGAAGTTAAAATACTGGATACTTTGAAAAATTTAAAAATTAATTTAAAAGAATCAGCAATGTATGCAGATGATGAAGTTACCGATCAATCAGCAGCCGGAGGACAAGGCGTAATATTCCAAATAGGCGCAAACGGAACTTCTGACCAAAGAGTGTCCTTAAATGTTGATAACATGAGCTCAAAGGGATTATCAATCAATACCATAAGCGTTGCAGACAGAGATTCCGCTAATGATGCTATAGCAGCAATTGACGACGCTATCAACCAGGTTTCCGGCACAAGAGCAGACCTTGGAGCTTTACAGAACAGATTGGAGCACACGGTTAACAATCTTGGAGTAACTTCCGAAAACTTAACTGCTGCCGAATCACGTATCAGAGACGTTGACATGGCAAAAGAAATGATGGAATACACTAAGAACAACATTCTTACCCAAGCGGCACAGGCAATGCTTGCACAAGCTAACCAACAGCCTCAAGGCGTATTGCAGTTATTACAATAATTACAATAATCAAAAATATTCAGGCGGACAGCAAATGCTGTCCGCCTTTATCAAACACTTTTTAAATCTATTTACATCTTCAAAATAAATTTACTTCCTTCATTTATTGTGCTTTCCACGGTTAACGAATATCGGTGCATATCGGCAATCCATTTTGCAATACTCAATCCGAGACCTGTGCCGCCTTCACGATGTCTTGCTTTATCCGCCCTGTAAAACCTGTCAAAAATTCTGTCTAAATCCTTTTGGCAGATACCTATTCCCGTATCCTCCACACAAAGGATTTTTCTGTTTTTGTCGGTTTTTAAGATTACCGTTACCGCGCCCTTTTCAGTATATTTAACGGCATTGTCAATTAAAATTACCGCCAATCTTCGCATCTTGTCATAATCAGCCTTTAAAATTACATTTTCCTCGATATCGGTTATGAAAGCAATATTTTTACTTTTTGCAATAACTTCCATGCTGCTGCACACATTTTCCACTACCTCGGAAAAAGAAAATTCCGAAATATCCAATTTTTCCTCGTTGGCGTCAGCTTTGGCAAGAATCAACAGTTGGTCAATAAGCTTAGCCATTACTCTCGTTTCCGAATATGCATTGCCAAGCCAAATTTCATTTTCATTAACAGTACCGTCCTCATCGCTTAAAACAACATCCAAATTTGTCTGTATAACCGTAAGGGGAGTTCTCAGCTCGTGTGACGCGTCTGCAACAAATTCTCTTTGCCTCATCCAGGTTTCTCTTATGGGTACCAAAGCCTTGCCCGTAAGCATATAGCTCAAAATCAACAGAGTTATGGTGCCTGTAATTCCGGTTACAAACAACACAGTTCTTAAAAACGACCAAAGTATATCCTCATTAACGGTATTCTGATAAACCTGTACTACACTTTTGCCGGTAATATCATTGAAATATTTTGTATATATCCTGTAATTAAAGCGTCCAATTTTTAAGGTTGCATATGAGTCCTTACCTTCGTCGAATGACTTTAATGCAAGAGATTTTATATCATCCGCTATCTTGATTTCACCCTCATCGGAAAAAACAGTCGCCATATCTTCATCATAAACAATATAGCATGCATCTAACCTTTTGGAATCCAAAAGATTATCAGGCCTTTTGAACAAAGTTCCGTTATTGAAGTAATACTGCGTAAAGGATGTATACTTGTAATTATATATTCTCACTGCTTCTGTTCTCATAAGCTCCCTATTGCCGTCTTCAAATATAATTTTTGTAAATCTATATATTCCCGAGGCAATAAAAAACATAAAAAGAATCAGTATAACCCCCATGTATGAGGTTAATTTCAAATGAAGCTTCCTAAACATTTATTTCTCCTTAAGCATATACCCTACGCCTCTTACGGTTTCAATTTTTGCATTGGTATCTTCAAGCCTTTTTCTTAAATGATGAACATATATTTCAATGTTGCTTTCAAGTATATCTGCTTCAAGTCCCCATATACGGTCGATAATCTGTTCTCTTGTAAATACCTGTCGAGGCTTTTTTATGAACATTTCCATGAGCATTGCTTCCTTCAGCGGAATTTTATATTCTTTGTCGTCTATATATAAAAGATAATTTTTCACGTCGTATTTTATATCTTCGAAATTATAAACCTCGCCTACAAATTCAGTATTTTTCCTCCGTGACAATGCCTTGACCCGAGCTATCAATTCCTTTGTTGCAAAAGGCTTTACCAAATAATCGTCGGCTCCGGTTTCCAGTCCGAAAACTCTGTCATCAACAGTATCCTTTGCGGTAAGCATGATTACGGGTGTTTTTATTCCCGACTTTCTGATTGATTTCAAAATTTGAATTCCGTCCACTCCCGGAAGCATTATATCTAAAACAATTACATCATAAATATCCTTGCTTGCAAGAATTAGTCCTTCCTCACCATCATTTGCTATGTCCACGTCAATTTTTTGCTTATTGAACAAAAAATTCAACGCCTGAGTGATTTTAACCTCATCCTCCACAATTAATATCTTCAACGTAATCCCTCCATACTCTGTAATTATGTATCTATAATATATTCAAAACCTTAAAATTATATTAAAGGAACTTCTCCTTTATTACGTTCCAATAGTTAAATGTTCCTGTGGACAGGCGGTTTATCACTCTTTTTGATGTACGGAAATGCACGTGTTCTATTTCATCGTACTCAAAAACCTCACCGTCTGCCAAAATGGCTAAATAATAATCATCTCTTCTTTCGGGGTATATTGCAATTTCAAATTCGGGTGGAACTATAATGCTGCATTCCAAACATCTGTAGGCATTTGATAAAATAGGAGATAGGGGTGTTATCTGCAGCGTTTTTAACGACGGATACACTAAGCTCCCGCCTGCTGATTTACTGTATGCGGAGCTGCCCAAGGGGGAAGAAATAATCAAACCGTCGCCGCTTATTTTTTCCAAGTGGTTAGAAGCAATGAAAACATTGAGATGTATGGTTTTCATATCCATTCTTTTAAGTATTATATCATTTACAGCATAAATTTTATCGGATAATCGGGCTGTCATAACTTCGCATTCAATTAAATTCACAGAATTTATTTTATAATTTCCCGCTCTGTAGTTAATTATAAAATTTTCAAGATTTTCCGGTGTAATTTCCGGATAAAAACCTAAGGTTCCCGTATTGACTCCTATGAATGGTATTTGTGAAAAATCGCTTTCTCTGACACCTCTTAAAAAAGCACCGTCGCCACCGATGGTAATATTTAATTGTGCGTCCTTATTGAATCCTTCGTAATAACTATAGCCGTTTTCGGTTAAAATCTTAATGAGTTTTCTTTTGATATCAGCCGTATAGCTGTCGTCGTTCGCAGCAATATTTATTACTTTTTCCTTCATGATAATCCCCTTTACTTTACTGACTTTTTATATTATTATTGTTCTAAGTAACTATAGTTAACTGTCCTAACCACATTTTGAACAACACGGAGCACCTTACCGGGGACATTCCTTTTACCCGCAGAGACTAACCCTATAGTAAAGGTGTGTCCCAATACATCCGGAGCATAATTATGTTTAATAATATACTTAAATATACAATACAAGAAAATGATAAAACTGTAAAGAACATATTGACCGAAAAATTATATTTCTCCAAAAGACTCTCTAAAAAATTAGAGCTAAGCGGCAATATTTTATTAAACGGCAGACCGGTTAGGCTGAATAAAAGTGTCTTTGAGTGCGATGAATTATCCGTTGACTTTGATGAGGAAGAAGACGAGTACGACGCTGTGGATATTCCAATAGATATAATTTATGAGGATGATGATTTGCTTGTTGTAAATAAGCAGCCTTACATAGTAGTCCATCCCACAAGGTCACATCAAAATAATACAGTTGCAAACGGGGTTGCATATTATTTCAAGAAAAACAACATTAACCGCAAGGTCAGATTCGTCAACAGGCTGGACATGAATACATCAGGCATTGTGATAATAGCTAAAAATCCCTATGCCCACAACTGCCTTGCAAATCAAATGAAATTAAATTCTGTTGAAAAAATTTATTATGCAATAGTCAAAGGGCTGTTGGAAGCTGATGAAGGAACAATAGACCAGCCGATTTTAAGATTAAATCCCGATGATATAATCAGAATTGTACATCAGTCGGGAAAAGAATGCATTACCCGGTATAAGGCGGAAAAAAGATATAATAATATGACGTTGGTCAAATTAAAGCTTATAACCGGAAGAACACATCAAATAAGAGTTCATATGAAGCATATAGGTCATCCCATAGTCGGCGATACGCTGTATGGAACCGGCAGCGATTTAATAGAAAGGCAGGCACTGCATTGCTGTGAAATGAAATTTAAGCAGCCTGTTACGAATGAGGATATATCAATAAAATGTCCCATGCCTGATGATATGAAAAATCTGTTAGAGGAAAGTTTTCAAGGAAAGGGGATACACCTTCAATGTTAGGGTAAATATTTGCAGGTATGCATTGAAGGAATGTCCCCGTTCGAGGAGGGGGAGCGAAAATGAAGAAAAAGGTTTTAATGATAGCTACGGGAGGCACGATTGCCTCAATAAAAACAGAGCAGGGTCTGACGCCTGAAATCAGCTCGGAGGAATTGTTAAGCTATGTGCCTGAAATTAAAAATTATTGTGATGTGGATACAATGCAGCTTTTGAATATTGACAGTACAAACATTCAGCCGGAGCATTGGATTATGATGACTCAAGCAATAGAAAAAAATTATGATATTTATGACGGTTTTATAATATCTCACGGAACCGATACAATGGCATATACATCTGCGGCACTTTCCTATTTAATTCAGAATTCACACAAGCCCATTGTTCTGACGGGAGCTCAAAAGCCCATAAATGTTGATATAACCGACGCAAAGAAAAACCTTTTGGACAGTTTCAGATTTGTTTGTGAGGATGATGTTTGCGGTGTTTATGTAGTATTCGACGGCAAGGCAATAATAGGAACAAGGGCAAGAAAAGTAAAATCAAAGAGCTACAGCGCTTTTGAGAGTATTAATTTTCCCGTTGCAGCAATAATAGATGACAGCAGGATAACAAAATATATAAGAAATAATTATATGAATAAAGAGGTTATATTTTACAAGGATATTTATCCAAGCATATTTTTGTTGAAATTAGCTCCGGGAATGGAGCCGGATGTGCTTGATTATATAGGTGAAAAGTACGAGGGTGTAGTAATTGAAAGCTATGGTGTGGGAGGGCTGCCGTTTCTTGATAAGCGAAATTTCTTAAACAAGCTTGAAGGAATTATACAAAAGGGTAAAATAGTCGTTGTTGCCACACAGGTAATGTTTGAAGGAAGCGACATGGGAATATATGAGGTTGGATTTAAGGCACTTCAGAAATTTAATGTTCTTCAGGCATACGACATGACAATTGAAGCGGTAATCACCAAATTAATGTGGATTATGGCTCAGACTAAAAAATTTGACGAAGTAAAAAAAATGTTTTATACGAGAATTAACGAGGATTCTTTGTATTGAGAGAGGTATCGATGAATAACAAACATGTTGCCGCAATAATTGTTGCGGCGGGAAAAGGGACAAGGATGGGCTGCAAAATGCCGAAGCAATATATGACTATTGCAGGTAAAACCATTTTGGATACCACCTTGTATAAATTTGAAAAAAGCAATGATGTTGATGAAATTATTTTGGTCGTTAACAAGGATGACAAGGAATTCGTAAAGGATGAAATAGCCCCCTTTTATACCAAGATATCACATGTGGTGACAGGAGGGAAAACAAGGACGGAATCTGTTTATCAAGGATTGAAAAGGGTAAGGAAGAGCTGTGATATAGTTCTGATACATGATGGTGTAAGACCATTCATTTCCTATAATCTGATAAGTACCTGCATAGAAAACGCATTTATATATAAGGCTTGTATTCCGGTGATTGATGTTAATGACACCATAAAGGAAGTTTTCGAGGATGGTATGGTCAAAAAAACATTTGACAGAAAAAAATTAAGAGCTGTTCAAACTCCTCAGGCATTTGATTTTAATATTATAAGGGAATGCTACGAAAATGCCGTGACCGAAGATGCGTCATTTACAGACGATGCGTCCATTGTTGAATACTATGGTTACAAGGTAAAAACAATCGAAGGCTTATATAAAAATATAAAAATAACGACGCCTCTTGATTTAAGAATGGCGGAAATTATTGCAAGCATTTATTAAAAGGAGCAATTATGAAGGTTGGAATAGGATATGATGTACATGCTTTAACCGAAAACAGAAAATTAGTAATCGGAGGGGTTGATATTCCGTATGAAAAGGGGCTCCTTGGTCACTCTGATGCAGATGTTTTGATTCATGCGGTTATGGACAGTCTTTTAGGCGCCATGGGAAAGGGTGACATAGGAAAGTTGTTTCCCGATACGGACAATAAATACAAGGATGCGGACAGCCGTGTTTTATTAAGAAAAGTATATGCTTTGATGCATGAAAATAATTTTATGGTATGCAATATAGATGCGGTTATTATTGCCCAAATGCCAAAAATGTCGGTATTTATTGATGAAATGAGGAAAAATATAGCTCACGATTTAAAAACGGATATTGCCAATATAAATATTAAAGCAACAACCACAGAAAATTTAGGTTTTGAAGGACGAGGCGAAGGAATAGCTGCCCAAGCCATATGCTTGTTGGAAAATAAGGTAAATAAATGAATCTTAGCTATATATTTAGTATATATAAGGATATATCCCTGTGTTAAAATAAGATAAAAGATTGAAGAGGCCATTGCTGTATACGCATGGCATTATATTGAGCGTCAGGGGGATATATGGAAGACTATCAGATTATATCTATTATCGGTGTTTTGATTTTTATATACTTTATTTTTTTCAGGAATAAAAAATTTGCACAAAAAGAAATCAATAACTTAAATGAAATTGAATATATAGGAACATCAACAATGAAATTCGATGATGTTGCCGGAAACTATGAAGCGAAGCAAAGTCTTTCGGAATTGGTGGATTTCATTCAAAACCCCGAAAAATACAGCAAGTTTAACGCAAGGATGCCAAAGGGAATACTTCTGTACGGTGCTCCCGGAACAGGAAAGACTTTAATGGCAAAGGCTCTTGCAGGAGAAGCAGGAGTTCCCTTCTATGCTGTATCCGGCTCGGATTTCGTGCAGGTTTACGCAGGGCTTGGTGCCGGCAGAATCAGGAATTTATTTAAAAAGGCGAAAAAATCCGGTAAAAGCGTTATTTTTATTGATGAAATAGATGCCATTGGCAAGAAAAGGGCGGCGGGCAACATTAAGGGAAGCGATGAAAGCGACCGAACCTTAAATGCTCTCTTAACCGAAATGTCGGGGTTTGCCGACGATTCGGGCACGGTCGTCATAGCCGCGACAAACAGAATCGACACACTTGACAATGCATTGTTAAGACCGGGCAGATTTGACAGGCAAATAGAAATAATGCTTCCGGATAAGAATGCCCGAAGAGATATTATAAAGCTTTATTTGGACAAAAAGAACGCAGAAGATGTGAACATAGATGAAATATCGGACCTGACGATTTATTTCAGCGGCGCTATGATAGAAAATTTAATTAATGAAGCTGCATTATCGGCTGTAAGGGAAAATTCGGACAAAATAACCGAAGAACATATCAAAAAAGCATATTTGGAGATTATGGCAGGGGTTGAAAAAAAGGGTTATGACAATGAAAAACAAAAAACCATAACCTCATATCATGAAGCAGGACATGCTTTTGTTTCAAGATATTTGCTTCCTGAAAATAAAATTATCCGGGTTTCGGTAATTCCCACGAGCAAGGGAGCCGGAGGATACACATTGAGCACTCCCGATTCCGAAGAAATTATGACGAAGAAAAGAATCAAAAATCATTTATCCGTATTGATGGCGGGAAGAGCGGCGGAGGAAGTATTTTTCGGAAATGAGAATATAACTGCCGGAGCACAAAATGATATTGAAAAAGCTACATCATTGGCAATTGATTACATTTCAAAATATGGAATGAACGACTCTGCATTTATCAATTATAATCTAATGTCCGATATGCTGCGGATACCGTTGACATCCGTTGAAGAATCTGTGAAGAAGCTTACTTCCGAAATATATGGGGAAGTTGTTAAATTAATTGAAAGCAACAGAGAAAAGATAGAAAAAGCTGCAAAGCTTTTAATGGAGAAGGAAGTTATTTATCAGGATGAATTGGATAATTTGCTTCAAGCATGAGAATATTATACAAAACAGAGGTTAAAATAACAAAGGTTAAAATTCTGAACAGTAAAATAATAGATTTGCAAAAATCAGTTGTAAATATGATAGATTTTTGGTATAATTCAATTAGATTCAGCCTGCGGTGTACGGAAATCTTTTAATTCAACCGACATATTGTAAAAGGGAATTCAAGTTTGACTGCCTATGACAAGCCCGCTGTGACGGGACGCCAGAAACAGTTAACAGAAATCCCACCTGCTTAGGTGCGGGTATGAATTATAGGATTTGCGGCTCTCGCGGGTATGACCTAACCCGATTTTTCAGAGTCTTTTTTCTGAAAAATTGATGGTAGGTCAACCGCAACGAAATCCCAAAATATGCGACGCAAGGAGCAAATATTTTGGTGATTGAGACTGCGCTGTGTACATCCTGCTGTAACCTCGGCAGGATTATTTTTTTATCCACAATTTTTAGGAAAACGGGAAAATAACATTTGCCTTTATGCAAAAATACATATATAATATACTTAACCATAGGAATACATTCCCAACAATAAATAGGAGGAACGAATGATAACAATAAAAGATGTTGCACGGCTTGCCGAAGTATCGATTTCAACAGTATCGAGGGTAATAAACGATTCAAAGCCCGTAAGCCCTGAAGTAAGGAAAAGAGTATTAAAGGTTATTGAAGAAACAGGATATAAGCCCAATGATGTTGCAAGAAGCCTTGTAACAAGAAGATCATATTTAATAGGAGTAATAGTAAACAACTTGGCTCAAAGCTATGTGGCGGATGTTGTAAGAGGTATTGAGGAAATTGGAAAAATGTACGGATATGACATTCTTCTTTGCAGCAGCTATTCAAGCAAGGAAACTCAGGAAAAATATCTGCAGCTTTTAGACAGAAAGCAGGCTGAGGGTTTATTTCTCGTAGGGACAAAATTTGATGAAGAAATAATTCAATTGGCAAAAAGCTTTAATAAACCGACCGTTTTTTTCACCCGTGATATACATGAGAAAATGAATCATATAACTATCGACTGCAATTCAGCAATCTATGAAATTACAAAATATTTAATTGAAGAAGGTCACAGGAAAATTGCATATTTTTCCGACTTCGAAAGCAAGACATCAATTGAGCAGGAAAAGATTGAAGGATACCTGAAAGCTGTTGAAGATAACGAGTTGGATTTTTCAAAAATATATACCGTGGGAGGAAACAAACACACCCAAGCCTATGAATTAGGAAAATCCATAGTCGGTGAGGTAAGAGAATTTACCGCTTGTGTTTGCAGTTCTGATGAAATAGCAATCGGAATAATGGACAGCTTCATAGACAACGGAATAAAAATTCCCGAGGATATTTCCGTAGTAGGATTCGGAAATATCCGTGAAGGTAAATTCGTGAGACCGGAGCTTACTACCATAGGAGAACCATACTATGATGTGGGAGCGGTAGGCATGAGAATGCTTATAAAAATGATAAAGGGAGATAAAACTCAACAAGGACGTATGGAGCTTCCGTTTACCATTGAAAAAAGAAAAAGTGTGAAAAAGCTTTAATATAAGCAAAGTTTGTTGAAATTAAACGATTAAATTTGCAATGTGCACGACAATTATTGATAAAAAAATTAATTTAATCCCCCTATAATAAAAGGACTAAGCTTTATTACGGGGGGATTACGAATGAAAAAAAGATTTATTATCACAATGATATTATTACTGCTTTTTAGTTATGGCTCAATCAGCGGCTATGAATATCATAAAGAAATAGAAACCGTTGAATATTTATTAAACGAGAGAATAAAGATAATAAATGAATTTCTTTATGGCTTCCAGGATATGGGGAACTTAGAAAAAAGGTTAAATGAAATTGAATCCGGCATTTTGCTGCAAAATGATTTGGATATTTTATGCAAGGTAATCGATTGTCCTACGGATTATGAATTGGCAATGAATGTTGATGTGCATAAAATCAACAGTATTGAAATGATTGATGACGGATATTGCATCAATGTGGACTTGAATTGGTTTATGAGAGGCTATGACGGCGAATTTAATTTAATTAAAAATTACGATATTAAATGTATCGAGCGTGATGAACAAGTTTATTTAGCAAAATTAGTGATATTAAACAATAATACAGGAGAAAAAGATGAGTAACGACAATTTATTTTACAAAAAGCATTATATTTGGGAAAAAATCAATGAAGAAACAAAAGAGAAGATTTTTAAAGTAGCCGATGATTATAAAAAATTTATAGATGCCTCAAAAACCGAAAGACTTTCCATTAAAGAAATAGTAAGGCAGGCAGAGTCAGCGGGCTTTAAAAACTTTAAAGACATGGATGAAATAAAACAAGGCGACAAGCTGTACTATGTAAATAAGGAAAAGTCTGCCGTATTGGCTGTTATAGGCAAGGAGAAAATCGAAAAAGGAATGAATATAGTGGGGAGTCACATAGATTCTCCACGCATAGATTTAAAACAAAATCCATTGTACGAAGAGCATGGGATTGCTCTTTTAAAAACTCATTATTACGGCGGCATAAGAAAATATCAATGGGTGACAATTCCCTTAGCTCTTTACGGAACAGTTGTTAAGGAAAATGGAGAAGTTATTGACATTGCCATAGGTGACGATGAAAATGACCCTGTTTTTTATATAACCGATTTGCTTCCTCACTTAGCCAAGGATCAAAATGACAAAAAATTATCCGAAGCAATAGAGGGCGAAGGGCTTAATGTTATAATCGGAAGTCTTCCCGCAGAAGGCAAGGAAGATGAAAAAAAATTCAAATTGAATGTTTTGAAAATACTCAATGAAAAGTACGGCATGATTGAAGAAGATTTCCTGTCTGCCGAGCTGGAAATAGTACCGGCAGGTAAGGCAAGGGATGTGGGCATAGATAGAGGTATGATAATGGCATATGGTCATGACGACAGAGTTTGCGCCTATACTTCTCTGAGGGCAGTATTGGAATTGGACTCTCCTCAAAAAACTGCGGTTGCATTATTTGCAGACAAGGAGGAAGTGGGAAGCGACGGAAACACCGGCATGCAGTCCATGTTTTTCAATAATATGATCGCCGAACTCATTGCGGCTAAAAATAACGGAAATTACAGTGAGCTGTTCTTGAAAAGAGCTTTGGAAAACAGCAGCATGCTCTCATCTGATGTGGCTGTGGGAGTTGACCCAACATATCCTCAGGTTACGGAAATTCAAAATTCCGCAATTATGGGAAAGGGTGTTGCATTGGTTAAATACACAGGCAGCAAGGGCAAATCCGGAGCCAACGATGCAAATGCTGAATATATAGGAAAATTAAGAAAATTATTTTATGAAAATGACGTTGTTTGGCAGACATCCGAGTTAGGAAAGG
>ENA-UOOK01002687-UOOK01002687.1-fermentation-metagenome-genome-assembly--contig:-NODE-2687-length-21307-cov-4.240542_pt1 | contig 21307 bp, 16 predicted proteins | sample MGYA00245777_ERZ724023 | MGnify/ENA primary metagenome ERZ724023 (study PRJEB28704, sample SAMN03018312) | fermentation metagenome | biome: anthropogenic terrestrial biome; feature: soil; material...
GTCTATACTAATAAATTAGCTTTGAAACTTTGGGACTTGCCCCTTTTTAGCAGAGTAGATGTAAAACTGAAATCGGAGAATATGTTTCATAAATATAAAATATTAAAAATGGCTGATAAGAAAAAAAACGCTAAGACAGCCGAAGCATCAGTAAAAAATACCGCTGATAAAAAAGTAAATTCTTTAACAAAAAAGAATACTGAAAATAAAAAAAAAGAAAAATCCATTTCGAAATCTGTAGTAAAAAAGACTATTGATGTAGCAAAAAAAACTCCTGCAATTGCTAATAGCGAAAGCACTAAAAAAAATAACGCTAAAATCAAAAATCAACCTAAAGATAGAGACACAGCGGAAGTAACTGCCAATTCGGCAAAACAAAATAATAATAAGACAAAAAGTACTTTAAATAAAACAAAATCCAAACCTAAAGAAAATAGTACTTTGGGGAGCGATTTGTCCAAAATTAAAAATGAACAAACCGTTTCTAATAATAATATTAAAAAAGTTCAAGTAACAAATCAAAAAACTTCTAACCCCAAAAATCAAAATAAAAAGTCAGAATCTAATCAAAAAAATACAAATACTCAGTTAAAAAACGACAAGAGCAATTCCACTTCTATTAATTCAAAAAATGAAAAATCGAATTCATTAGATAAAGGAATTTCTAATCCTGCTATTCGCCAAGCAAATACAAATAATCAAAAGAAATTTAATAAAAATCCTCGAAATAATAATTATAGAAATTATCCAGAGAAAAGAAAAACACTCACATTTTCATTTCAATTATTAGCAGCTAAAAACGCTAATCAAGTTTCTCTGAATAAAGTAAAGCAAGTATTCGACGATATAAATGAAAATCAGAAAAAAACTGAACCCCCTATTTATATCAATCACAATATTATAACTAGATATAATTTTGTAGATTTAAATAATTTCTCTATTGCTATTGGTAAATCAGTATTGCCCAATCCAGCTTATGCAGATGTTTCTACAGCACCATATGTTTTTATGAATAGATTTAAATTCCAAAAATTTGAATCATCTGAAAACATACCAAAATCCGAAGAATTATTAACAAATAATTTAATTTTAGAAAACGATTTATTTAAAATAAACTACTATTCTAAAAATTCTCCAACTGCAAGTAAAAATACAAATAAGAAATCTAATAAAGAGCCTCAAAAACCTAAGACAAAGAAACTTAATAAATTCGAAGAAGAAGCAAAAGCTCTAAAAAACGAAGTATTTATTTTGCCAGATATAAATTACATTAAATATACTTTTCCCGAATTAGAAGAAGAAAAGGAAAAAAGAGCTCAAGAGAAAAATCAACATTCTGAAGTGAGATTTACGAAAATTAATCCAGATAAAAAGATAATTTTTACCGAAAATTTAAACCCATTTCTTCGTGAAATGTACGACGAAATCCTATATACTCTCGAAGAAGATTTCTCAATTGCACCCGGATCTAAAATATTACTTGCCGTAAGCGGAGGAGTCGACTCTATTGCTATGCTTGATATTTTCGCTCAATTATCACAAGAATTGAAATTAACTTTATCCGTAGCTCATTTTAATCATAAGCTCAGAGGTTCTGCAAGTGATAAAGACGAAGAAATGGTAAAGAAAATTTGCGATGAATATGGCATTAAATGCTACTTGGGGAGCGAAAATATTTTAAAATTTGCTGGTGAAAATTCTATATCAATAGAGCAAGCAGCACGAATAAATCGCTACAAAATGTTCGAAAGATTATCAGGAAATTTAAAGTTAGATTATGTTGCTACTGCTCATACTTCTGATGATTCTGTAGAGACTTTTTTCTTAAATTTAATGCGAGGAACAGGACTCACCGGGCTTTCAGGTATCCCAAGAAAACGCATTTTCTTTAAATCGACTTATTTAATCCGTCCTCTATTAAAGATAAACAAAGAAAAATTAATTAATTATGCTCAGATTCGTGCATTGACTTGGAATGAAGATAAAACAAATTTACTTACAAATTATACACGAAACAAAATTCGCTTAGAGTTACTTCCTAAAATTAAAAACGAATATTCTCCTGCTATTTTTAGCTTAATCGAAAGAACTTCGAAATTAATTAAAGGTGCTGATGAATTTATTTCAAATTATGTGAGTAATGCTGTAAATTCAATTATTTATGATAGACGAAAAGACAGATTTACAATTCCAATTGCTCAACTTCAGACTTATACTGATTATATTCAAACCGAGATTATCCAAGAAGCATTTGCTACTGTATTTAGCTCATTACCGCTCAATACAAAAACCATTGATAGGATTTTTGATATTATCGAAGCCCCTGTCGGTTCTGTATGCAATATTAATAAAAATTATTATGTACTAAAAGATAGAAATAAGCTAATTTTTGCAATGCGTAATGGCACTAATTCTATAAATCAATTAATAGGCAAAAATAGCGAAACTAACTTAGCTTCCGGCACAATTAAAATAACTGAGATCCCACGAAATAAAGTTGAATTTACTCGAGATCCTAACATTGAATTCGTTGATGCTGACTTACTCCCAACTTATTTATTAGCTAGAAATTGGCAAACAGGTGATGTCTTTAAACCAATTGGCATGGATGGTTCAATGAAAATAAGTGACTTTTTGACAAATCAAAAGGTTTCTCAAATTGATAAGCAAAGCATACTTGTGCTTTCTACTAAATCTGAAATAATTTGGATAGTAGGAAGGAGATTAAGCAATGATTTCAAAGTTACACCATCGACTAATAAAGTACTAAAATTTGAATTTATACCATTTACAAAATAAGGAATAATTTTGGACATACTTACTGCTATAATATTGGGGTTAATTCAAGGATTATCTGAATTTTTACCAATCAGCTCTACTGCACATCTCACATTAGCTGGGCATTTATTTGGAGCTATTGATATATCTCAATCCGAACGCTGGACTGCTTTCATTGCAACAATTCAAATGGGAACGCTAATTGCAGTATTAGCTTATTATACTAAAGATATTAAAGAAATTATATCATCATTTGTTAAAGAAAATTTCGCTAAGCAAAGGGAAAAAATATCATTACAATCCGAACATTCTCGTTTAGGTTGGTATATTATCTTGGGAAGTATCCCAATAGTTATTATCGCCTTACTTTTGAAAAAAGTAATTGAAGGAGAATTTACAAAAGATCCCTTAGTAATTGCAATGAGCTTAATAATATTAGCTATAATTTTATTAATTGCTGAAAAGACAGGTAAATTTCAAAAAGATATTACCAAAATAAATGCAAAAGATGCATTACTGATAGGTTCTGCTCAATGCCTCGCATTAATACCAGGAGCATCGCGATCTGGGACTACTTTAACAGCCGGTATGCTCTTAGGATTAAAAAGAGATACAGCAGCTAAATTTTCTTTTCTCCTTAGTATCCCTGCAGTGCTTGGAAGCGGAATATTAGAATTTGTCCAGAGCTTAAATTATATAAATTCAGCAGATTTATTAGCTGTCATTATCGCTACTATCTCAGCAGCAATTAGCGGTTATGCGACGATAGCATTTTTAATGAAATTCTTAAAGTCAAATACTACATATCCATTTGTCATTTATAGAATTGTGCTTGGAATTGTAATAATTTTAGTAATGTTTTATTAGTTAAAATAAATAATATTTGTATATAATCTAAAAAATTAATAATTTTGTAATCCAATTAATTTTTAATATATTGATTATTTGGATCAAAAATAAGTTTTAAAAGAAATAAATAAATTCGGATAAAATAAAATGGCAGTATTTTTAGTAATATTAACAATTTTAATAGCTATTCTATTAATTCTATTAGTCTTAGTACAACCTGGAAAAGCTGATATGGGTGCTACTTTCGGAGGTTTAGGTAGCCAAATGGGAACAATGTTTGGTACAGAACGCTCAAAAAACATTTTAGCTCAAGCAACTAAAATTTGCGCTGCAGCTATATTGGTTCTAGTATTAGTAACTAATAAATTCTTTATTGGTAATAATAATGAAGCTGTAAACAAAATAATCACTGAAGGTCAAGCAGCTACTACTCATACTGCTCCTCAACCTAAAATGCCTACAGGAACTGCTCAACCAGCTCAAGAGCAACAGCAACCTGCTCCTGAACAGGGAAATAAATAGAATTTTAAAAAAATATATAACTATTTAAGAGCCTTCGCAAAACTAATTTAATCAAGCGATAGGCTCTTTTACGTAATATAAAAATCATAATTTTTATAATTAATAATTGTAAATTGTTCTTATTTAAAATAATATTATTAAATAAATATAAAATTTAAATTATGCTAAAAGTAATTAGAGAAAATCCCGATAAAGTAAAAGAAAATATTATTCGTAAGAATGAAAAAGCTGATATTGAACCAATACTTAAATTAGATGAAAATCGCAGAGCAATAATTCAAGAAGTTGAAAAATTAAAAAATAAAAGAAATATAGCTACTCAAGAAATCTCTAATTTAAAGAAAAATAAAGAAAATGCTGATGATAAAATTGCAGAAATGAAGTCAGTATCTGATAAAATAAAATCTCTCGACGAAGAACTTAGAGAAATAGAACTAAAATTAGAAGAAATGGTATTATCAGTACCAAATATTTTGGATTCTTCTGTTCCTACTGGAAAATCAGCTGAAGATAATGTCGTAATTCGATCTTGGGGCGAATGCCCTAATGATGGTGAATATATTGACCACATTGAAATCTGCAATAAATTCGGATTAATTGACTTTGAAAGAGGTGCTAAAGTAACTGGCTCCGGATTTCATTTCTATACCGGCATTGGAGCTAAATTAGAAAGAGCTTTAATTAACTTTATGCTCGATTTTCATATTGAAAATAATGGATACAAAGAATTTATACCTCCATTAATGGTTAATGAAGATTCTATGCGTGGCACTGGGCAATTACCAAAAATGGCAGAAGATATGTACACTATGCAAATTGACAATTTGTATATGATTCCAACTGCTGAGGTACCGCTTACCAATTACTATTCGCAAAATCAACTTAATGTCGAAGATTTACCTATTAAAATTTGTGGTTATTCTCCTTGCTTCCGTCGCGAAGCAGGTAGTTATGGTAAGGATACTCGAGGATTATTAAGATTGCATCAATTTAACAAAGTAGAATTAGTAAAATTCGCTCACCCTGAGTCTTCTTATGATGAATTAGAATCTTTAGTCGCTGATGTAGAAAAAGTACTTCAAGCTCTTAAAATCCCTTATAGAGTGATTTTATTATGTAGTGGCGACACAAGCTTCTCAAGCGCAAAGACTTATGACATTGAAGTATGGTCTCCGGCAGATAAAAAATGGCTCGAAGTATCAAGTTGTTCAAATTTTGAAAATTTCCAAGCTAAACGCGCCGGAATTAGATTTAAACCAACTCCTAATTCCAAACCAGAGCCCGTACACACATTAAATGGATCAGGATTAGCTACTCCAAGATTAATGATTGCAATTTTGGAAAATTATTATAATAAAGAAAAAAATATAATTGAAATCCCTGAAGTAATGCAACCATACACAAAAATGACTGAAATCTCACCAATCATATAAAATGCTACTAAAAGAAATTCTAAAGAATATTGATTTTAATCATCAAAATGAAATTAACTCAATTCCTGATATAGAAATATCAGGAATTGCTTTTGATAATAGAAAAGTTGAGAAAAATTTTTTATTTTGTGCATTAATTGGTGAAATTTCAGATGGTCATAAATTCATTCCAAATGCTATAAATTCAGGTGCTGTAGCAATTATTTGTCAAGATGATTCTCTAAAATCACAATTCCCTTCAATTATTTTTATAAAAGTTAATAATTCGAGACTTGCTGCGGCAATAGCATCTCAAAATTATTATGGAAACACATCTAAAAATATTAATTTTATTGGTATAACAGGTACTAATGGAAAAACTACAACTAGTTTCCTAATAGCTAATATATTCCACTTAATTGGAAATGATAGAAAACTTGGAGAAAAGAATAATAATGCTGTACACAAGCAAAGAAAAGTGGGAGTAATCGGAACTACTGGGATTTTTTACGGTAAAAAAAATTATCCTTCTGCTCACACTACTCCAGAATCTTTAGAATTAGCAAAAATTATAAATGCAATGTCTAATGATGGAATTGATACTATTGCAATGGAAGTTTCATCACATTCCCTTGTTCAGCAGAGAGTAGCAGGCATTAATTTCTCAGCTGCTTTATTTACAAATCTAACTCATGAGCATTTAGATTATCATAAAACTATGCACGAATATGCAAAAGCAAAAAAAATTCTTTTCGATCATTTAGATAAAAATTCAATAGCAATAGCAATGGATTATCAAGAATATTCTCAATACATTCTTAAAGATTCTCCATCACAAAGAAAAATATTAATTGGATATAGCGAAAATAATGATATTTTTATTTCTGATTATAAATTAAATGTTGATTATACTGAGTTTACACTTAAATTTAATTACTTAGATGGAAAACCTTCGCACACATTTAAGACTAAATTAATTGGTAAATTCAATATCGAGAATTCATCTCTTGCTATAGCATATTTTATTTCAATTGGATATGATATTGATTTAATTAATCGAGTATTACCGTATGCAAATGGTGCTCCTGGTAGAATGGATAGAAAAATTTTAAAAAATGGTTCTATAGCAATAGTTGATTACGCACATACTCCAGATGCTTTAGAAAAAGCGCTACTTACTTGCAAAGAAATATTAAAAAATAAACCGATGAATAAATTAATTGCTGTATTCGGTTGTGGCGGTGATAGAGACACTACTAAACGACCTTTAATGGGCAAAATAGCTACTGAAATCGCTGATACAACAATTATTACTGATGATAATCCTCGCACAGAGGACTCTGCAATAATCCGCAAGCAAATCATTGCTGGCATCGACATTAATAAAAATAATTACATCGAAATCTATCCAAGAGAAAATGCACTTAAAACAGCATCAGAAATTGCAAAACAAGATGACATTATTTTAATTGCAGGTAAGGGACACGAGACTTATCAAATCATTGGAACTGAAAAATTTCATTTTGATGACAAGGAAATAATTTCTAAACTATAAATTTCACCTCAATTTTTAATAAAAATAAAAGAATGAATATAGAAATTAAAAGAATAAATTCAGAATTTAACCACCTTCCGCTCCCTACTTATGCAACTAATGGTTCATCAGGAATGGATATTGTTGCCGCTATCAATGATAATATTATAATTCCATCTGGAAAGATTGCCTTAATCCCAACAAATATTTCAATTGCATTGCCTGAAGGTTATGAATGTCAAGTACGTTCAAGAAGCGGATTAGCTGCTAAAAATGGAATATTTTGCTTAAATTCTCCCGGTACAATTGATAGTGATTATAGAGGTGAAGTAAAAGTAATTTTAGCTAATTTCTCAGATTCAGATTTTGAAATTAAATCTGGAGATAGAATAGCTCAATTAGTAATAGCCTCTTACCAAAAAATTACTTGGAATGAAGTAAAGAATCTATCATGCACAGAAAGAGCTGATGGTGGATTCGGTAGTACAGGAATTTAAATTACGATATAATACTCCAAATTCAGCGTTAAAATTAAAAAATATTTTAACACTTTAGCATTAAAGTAAGCATTGATACAGCAGATTACTCCAGCATGTGCTACAATCAATACTTTGCTGTATGTTTAATGATTGGATAATCTAATGAGCAAAACCTATTCCTTTGGCAACATTTCGTCTATATGGGAAGTATGATTAGAAAAGTCGTAATTAACACCAAAATCAACAATTGATGAGTCAATTGAATCCTGCCAGAAAATTACATTAATTTTCAATTTCAACCAAAAATTATATTATTTTGTATTAATTATAAATATAAAATTAAATATTTTTTTAAATTTGTAATTCATTTGTTTTATTAAAACATATTACAACAAAACACTTTCGAACTAATAATTAAGAAAAGATTAAGAAAAACAAAAAATAATCTGAAAATTTTTAAGGTTTGTATATAAAAATATCTAATATTATGCATAAAAAAATAATACTATTTCTTATAATCTCTGTGATGAATAACACAGCTTATGCTCAAGACAATATAGAACTTAAGATAATGCAATCCGTAGAACGACAAATGTCACTCTACCCAAAGTCAACCTTGCAAGATTTATATAAACATTTCTTTCAAGACCGATTTGGTCCTGGACATATCCTAAGCGATACCTCAGCTTCAGCAAATTATCTTAAAAAAGAATTAGCAAAGAGCAAACGTTTCGATGGTGCTGAATATGAACCTACCGGGTATCTGGGTAATTTCTACAGAGTGAACCTTTCTATAATAAAGGACGGCAAAGTGGATTTCAGTACATTCTTTAAAGCATTTGTGCGAAGCATGGAAGACTTTAAACTTATGCCCATCGAGGAATGGAAAATAGAATGGAAGAAAATATTGAACGTAATAGCTTTAATGAAACTTGATTTGCCATACTTCAAACAAGATTGTTTAAGCATTGATGAACTATTGAAAAAAGGAAATTATGTAATGCATCATAGTCGCATCTTTAATGACACCTATGAATTACACTATCGAATAATTGAAAAGGAAATATTCGAAAAAGAATTGTTGCCATACTTAAATAAATAAAATACTTTATTATGATTTAAAAAGAATTTCCCTTAGTTTTAAAAAAACGTTTTTTTTAAAAAACTAAATATATCGCCAGAACGTATTATTTTATACGGATTTATAAATTAAAACATGAAAATCACTATGAAAATAATAAAAATAAAAACTTTAAGTATAATTTTTGGCTTGCTTATAGCTATTAGTACAAATTTAATAGCTCAAAAAAATACCGAAAAAGCAGGTAAATTTGAACTTATCACACTTCCTTATTCCTCTGATGCATTGGAACCTGTGATAAGCAAAACGACTATCGAACTACATCACGGCAAACATCTCCGCGGATACGTAAATAATCTCAACAAAGCTATTAGTGGAACTGATTTTGAGAATCTTGATTTGGAAGAAATAGTTAAAAAGTCAAATGGCGGAATGTTCAATAATGCCGGCCAAACTCTTAACCACAATCTGTATTTTACACAGTTCGCACCAAAAAGTGGTGGATCACCTTCTGGCAAGCTAGCTGATGCCATCAACAGCAAATGGGGTTCCTTCGAGGCATTCAAAGAAGATTTTACGAAACAAGGGGCTGGTCTCTTCGGTTCCGGTTGGGTATGGCTTGCAAAAGATGCTAACGATAATCTTTCCATTCAACTCGAAGCTAATGGTAGCAATCCTGTAGTAAAAGGGCTTAAGCCAATACTAGGCTTCGACTTATGGGAACACGCTTATTACCTCGATTATCAGAATAAACGCGTCGACCATATGAATGAACTATGGAATATTATTAACTGGAAAGTTGTAGAAAACCGCTTTGTTAAATAAAATAAACCAATTTGTGTAGTGAATACAAAAGCTAATTAAGATTAGAAAATTGTATTAATGAAAAATTTATATAAAATTATAACTTTATGGAAATAAAAGATAATTGTTTAAATAGACGTGCTTTTTTAAGAGCTATCGGAGGAGGTGCTGCGATTTCAGCTCTTGCTTTTGCTGGTTGTAATAAAGATAAAGTAGCACCAGAGACTCAACCTGAAAGTGCAGATGTTGCTTCTGGCAAAATGACATATCGTAAAAATCTTAAGGGAGAAAATATTTCCATTCTTGGTTATGGTTGTATGCGTTTGCCTACTATCACTGGCGAAAGTGCTCGGGACGGTAAGGATGAAATTGATCAGGAAATGGTAAATAAACAAGTCGATTATGCAATTGCTCACGGTGTGAATTATTTTGATACTTCTCCATCATATTGCCAAGGGCAATCAGAACATGCTATGGGTATCGCCCTTAGCAGGCATAGTCGAGATAAATATTATATTGCAACTAAATTATCAAATTTTGTTGAATCGACTTGGAGTCGAGAAGCATCTCTCAAAATATATAATAATTCTTTCAAAGAATTGCAGGTCGATTACATAGATTATATGTTGCTCCATGGGATAGGAATGGGCGAAGGCATGGAGACATTAAATCGTCGCTATTTAGAAAATGGAATTCTAGATTTTCTTATTAAGGAACGCGAAGCCGGAAGAATTCGTAATCTTGGATTTTCTTATCATGGCGACATCAAATGTTTTGATTATTTACTTTCTCGGCATCAAGAAATCAAATGGGATTTTGTGCAAATTCAAATGAATTATGTCGACTGGAAACACGCCAAACAAGTTAATCCACGCAATACAAATGCTGAATATCTCTATACTGAGCTTGATAAACGAAATATTCCTGTTGTTATAATGGAGCCACTTCTTGGTGGAAGACTCGCAAATATCAATAATCAATCTGCTGCAATATTAAAACGGATCGATCCATCTGCTTCTATTGCTTCTTGGGCATTTCGTTTCGCAGGGTATTATCCGAAAGTTCTTACAGTTCTTAGCGGAATGACCTATATGGAACATTTGAAAGAAAATATTCAGACATATTCTCCTCTTATTCAGCTTTCCTCTAATGAACTCGAATCACTTGAAGCAGCTGCGTTGACAATACTTGATTTTCCTCTTGTTCAGTGCAATACATGTCAATATTGTATGCCTTGCCCTTATGGTTTGGATATACCAAATATTTTTTCACATTATAATAAATGTCTTAATGATGGTAGTTTGCCAGCAAACGCTCAATCTGAAAATTACAAGAAATTACGAAAAGCATTTCTTGTAGGATATGATAGAACTGTACCAAAGCTAAGACAAGCTAATCATTGTATTGCGTGCAATCATTGTATACCACATTGTCCACAGAATATTGATATTCCGAAGGAAATGCAACGCATCGATAAATTTGTAGAAACATTAAAACAAAATGTCTAAAATTATTTATGGAAAAAAAACTTAGAATCATCCTTGCATCAATTTGTTTTACTGCAATAACATTGCTATTTCTTGATTTTACTGGAACTGTGCATTTATGGTTCGGTTGGCTAGCAAAAATCCAATTTCTACCTGCTTTATTATCAAATATTGCAATTTTCATCTCACTTATTGTTCTTACTTTAATTTTTGGACGCGTTTATTGCTCCATAATTTGCCCACTTGGCGTTATGCAAGATATTATTTCTTTTTTCGCTGTGAAACGAAATAAAAATAGATATACTTATTCACCAGCAAAAAATTATTTGAGATATGGTGTGCTTGTAATTTTTGTAGTGATGTTTATATTGGGAATTTCTTCATTTGTTGCATTGCTTGCTCCATATAGCTCATTTGGACGGATTATATCTTCTATTTTCGCACCAATTTATAAATTAGCTAATAATGGTCTAGCGTATCTCGCTGAACGGTTTGATAGTTATCTTTTTTATTCAGTTGATATCTGGGTCAAGTCAATTGGAACGCTAATAATATCTATTTTTACAATTAGTATCATAGGCTATTTAGCTTGGAAACATGGGCGAACTTATTGCAATACTATTTGTCCTGTCGGAACAATACTCGGTTTTATTTCAAAATTTTCAATCCTTAAAGTTCGATTCGATGAGAATAAATGTGTCAATTGTGGACTTTGTGCCAAAAATTGTAAATCAGCATGTATTGATATAAAACACCATGTGATCGATTATAGTCGTTGCGTATCTTGTATGAATTGCCTTGAAAAATGTAACAAAAATACTCTTTCTTATAGTTTTAAAAATAAAAATACTCCCAAAGTGAAAGCTACTCAAAAACAAGATAAAAAATTAGAAAATAAATCCATTACAGAAAAGAAATCTGACTCAAACTCAGTTTTAAAATCATCAAATTCAATTTCCAGAAAAGACTTTTTGTCTATTGCAGGATTATTCGCAGTTTCTAAAGTAATTCATGCACAAGATAAAAAAATTGACGGTGGGCTTGCTTTTATTGAGCAGAAAAAAGTACTAAAACGCATTACTCCAATAAAACCTCATGGTTCCAAAAGTTTTGCTAATTTCACATTACATTGTACAGCTTGCCATCTTTGTGTTTCAGTTTGTCCAAATGATATTTTGATACCATCATCCGATTTACAGCACTTTGGACAACCAGAATTATCATATGAACGTGGTTATTGTAGACCAGAATGTACTCTATGTTCTGAAGTATGCCCGACTGGAGCGATTTTGCCGATAAGCAAAGAAGAAAAAGCTTCGACTCAAATTGGACACGCTATTTTTATTAAAGAAAATTGTGTGGTTTTGACTGACAATGTTTCTTGTGGAAATTGTTCGCGACATTGCCCCACTGGAGCGATTCAAATGATTCCACTCGACAAAGATAAACAAGATTCAGCCTTAATTCCAATTGTTAATACTGAGCTTTGCATCGGTTGTGGTGCTTGCGAACATCTTTGTCCATCTAGACCTTATAGTTCTATTTATGTCGAAGGGCACGATGTACATCGTACAATATAATGAATAATTTTTTTAATGCTTCAACATTTTAATATTGAATATGAATAAAAGAATTATGTATATAACAATATTTGGTATTTTGGTTTTAATCATAACTTCAATTTTTTTTCTTTATCAACCATTATTTGGGCTTTCACCAAGCGGAGAGAGATTAGAGAGAATGCAAAAATCACCTAATTATCGCGACGGAAAATTTCACAATATCTCGCCAAGCGAAGTGATGGCTTCTGATAAATCTCGAATTGAAATTATGTGGGATTTCCTATTCGGAAAAGTGGAAGGCAAGAGACCTGATAGGGCTTTACCAACTATAAAAACAAATATAAAACAATTACCAATTGAAGAAGACGTAATGATTTGGCTAGGGCATTCTGCTCTTTATTTGCAAATGAATGGAAAGAGATTATTAATTGACCCTACCTTAATCAATTCTGCTCCGGTATCGTTTATAAACAAAGCCTTTAAAGGTACAAAAATATATTCCCCTGATGATTTTCCCGATATAGATATTCTATTAATATCACACGATCATTACGACCACTTAGATAAAAAAACAGTCAAAAAACTAAAAGACAAAATAGGAAAAGTAATATGTCCTCTTGGTGTGGGAGAACATTTTGAAGATTGGGGATTCAAAGAAGATAGTATTGAAGAACTCTATTGGAATGAAAACATTGTAATCGACAGCACTATGATTATTCATTGTTTGCCTGCTCGCCATTTTTCTGGAAGAACTTTATCGCAAAATAATACTTTATGGGCTTCTTTTATGTTAGAAACGCCTACTCGAAATATCTACTATAGTGGTGATAGTGGATACGATACGCATTTTTCAGACATTGGCAAACAGTTCCCAAAAATCGATGTGGCAATCTTGGAAAATGGGCAATTCAATATAGATTGGAAATCAATTCATATGATGCCTGATGGTTTGGTGCAAGCTATTAAGGATTTAAATCCAGATAGAGTTTTAACTGTTCATAATTCTAAATATGCACTAAGCAGGCATGCTTGGTATTTACCTCTGGATAATATTTCAGAGGCTGCAGAAAGCAATTCATTTAATTTGATGACCCCGATGATTGGCGAAACGATTTATCTAAATGATAGCTCTCAAGTTTTTAAAAAATGGTGGATAGATCATAAAAACAAAAAGTAATATTAATTATTTTTTTATTTCCTCAAATTCAAGTTGTCTAATAATTTTAATTTTCATTTATTTTACTTAAATTTATTATAAGTCGTATAATTTTATCTTATCAATATTCAAACTATTTGCCATAGCATTAAAGATATTATAATATTCGCCTTTTTGTTTTAGCAAATCTTCGTGCGTGCCATCTTCCACTAATTTTCCTTTTTCAAGAACCACAATGTGTTCTGCATCAATAATTTGAGATATGCTATGCGAAATAATAATTACAGTTCTATCAATTTTAATAGCGTCTAAACTCTTTTTTACTTGCTCGCTGGCAATAGCATCTAAATTGGCTGTCGGTTCATCAAGGAAAATTATAGGAGGATTTTTAATAAACATTCTTGCGATAGCAATTCGTTGCTGCTGACCTCCTGAAAGTTGAGCAGCTTCAGAATCATAACCCTTTGGCAATTCCATAATTTGGTCATGGATATATGCTTTTTTAGCTGCATCTATCACATCGCTATCGGTGGCATGTATGTTTCCATAAAGAATATTTTCTGTAATTGTTCCTTTGAAAATATGATTTTTTTGCAAAACTAAACCGATATTTACACGGAGAAAATTAGTATCATAATCACGGATATCCACTCCGTCAATATAAATATTTCCCGAAGTAGGTTCATAAAATTTATCTAATAAATTCACAATTGTGCTTTTTCCGGCACCACTTAGTCCAACCAATGCAGTAATTTTATTAGGATAAACCGTAAAATTAACATTTTGTAATGCTTTGTTTCCATTAGGATAAGTAAAACTTACATTGCGAAGTTCAAGCTTTCCGTGCAATTCTTTAGGAATATAATTGCCACTTTTTTCAATTTCGTTATCAGCTTCCAAGATATTGAAAAAACTTTCTGAATAAATAAGCGCATCATTCATATCGTCATAAATACGATGTAGCTGACGTATTGGAGCAGTTACATTATTAAATAGCATTATGTGAAACATAATTGCTCCGATTGTCATCTGACTACTTAAAACAAGGTACGCAGTTAATATAATAATGATAACTACTCCTATTTGCTCTACAAAACTCTTTAAACTCTCAAACATAAAGCTTGTTTTGCGAGTTTGAAGTTGATTCTCTGTCATATCATACTGTATCTGACGTTGTTTTTCGGCTTCAATAGGTTCGCGAACAAATGATTTTATAACGTTAATACTCTCTATTATATTTATTATTTGGTTATTTTTTGTTTCACGATATGTACGCATTCTCCTACGAAATCCACCTAATTTTTTGGCTTGCCTTTGACTTATAAAAAAATAAATCGGTACTATACATAGACCAACTAAACCAACATAAAAATTAGCCGAAAACATTACAATCAACGCTATTACAGCATTAGCAAAAAGTGGTAATACATCAATAAAGAAATTCTGCACCATTCGCGTAAGTCCGCTTATACCCCAATCAATGCGAGTCTGCAGTTTGCCGCTTTCATTTTCAGTAGAAGTAAAGAAAGCCATCTTATAGGTTAGAATACGTTCCACTACTTTCTGCGAAAGGTCGCGTGCGATTAAAATTCGTAGCTTTTCACCAAAAAATTTTTGTCCAAATTGAACTGCTGAATATATAATTTCTTTTCCCAATAATACCGCAGAAATTATCAACAATAAATGCATTCCATCGATTAATGGCTTTTTTGCCACCATTAAATTGCTAATGCTATCTACTGTAAACCGTAGGACAAAGGCATTAATTTGTGCAGCAAAAGATCCTACTAAGGTCAAAATAAGTGTATAAAAAATCTGATTTTTATACGGTTTAGCAAAAGGTAGCAGTTTTTTGAATAATTGAATAATTGTCATATTTATTTTTCGATTTTACATTAACAATTAAGCCATAAGCACAAGAGAATAAGTGCAATAAATAGTTTTTACTGTTTTCATTGTTGATGGTTTTTATTGCTTTCAAGGACAAGTTGTATATGGATTACAACATAAGTACTCTGTTTCAATCCATCCGGTTAGTTTTTTGCCTTTTCTGTTTTTGTATTGCACTTTTGTCCAATCGGTTTTTATATCAACGAAAGTAACTTTTATTTCTTCGCTTACTGTAAAAACCACCTTACTTTTATTATCGGGGCTAGTGTAAAATTTTAGTGTCTGATTGCCGTAATTTCGTGTGCGTGCACCCAATAGCGATCCGTGAATCCAACAGTTGTCGGTTTTTAAATCAATGTTATCGTTATCAGCACCTTCAATTGTCGGATCGATTCTAAACCAACCGTTCCAAGCTTCCCGCAATCCTATTATCCATTCGTTTTGCGTATTCAGCATCTTTATAACCTTACCGCCAGGTTTTTCGCGCACATTACATCCGTTGGGATCTGTATCAGAAAGATAAGCACACCCCTTCGTTTTATTTTCAGGATTGCTGTTTGAATATTCCACCTTAAAACGCTTGGAGGTTGAAGGTTTTTTATAATCCTTGCTATAAGCTGTTGCACATAAGCACAAGAGAATAAGTGCGATAAATAGTTTTGCTGTTTTCATTGTTGAAGGTTTTTATTATTTTCCCTAAATTTCTTAATTAATGCATCTGTATCTTCTTTCATAAAAGTTACCTTTAGTTTGTCATCAATCATATAACAGCCTTTTGGTTCAAAGTCTTTTATTAAATTATTAGTGTCGTAATCGAGACCAACTTCACGTAACCATACTGTAACCTTGCCTGGCTTCAAAGCTTTCCATCGATATGTATAATCTTTGCTTCCTCCTGTATGCTCATTATGTTTTGGGTTGGAATATTCAACATATTCGCCCAAATCTTCCACCAAATCGGCAGGTTCGGCGTAAGTACAAATTTTAGTAGGTGTTGCAATGCCTTTGCTATATGAAAGTCGTAGTTCAAATTGCTTTTTATAGTTATCTATCAATTTTTCCATCAAATTAACCGCTTGATTTTGTAGCTCAGCAGTTTTTCTGTTCTTATATTGATTTATTGAATAATTTCGCAAAATAGTTTTGCCGTCTTTAACAAATTCAACATCAAAATTTTCCATTAAATCAAGTACTTGAAAACTTTGTTCTCTATTCGGTTTACTCATTTGCATCACTATATTTGCCAGCGAATCAAAGTCTTTTTGCTTAATCTCAAAGCTAATTCTATTATTTTCATCGTAGCGGCCTACTTCAAATTCTATGATATGAGTTTCTTCAGTTTTTTTTACATTAATGGTAATGCAGTCGTTCATGCTCATACCCGTTCTGTTGTATTTTACAGACTTAAGTTCAATTTTCTGCGAGCTTGAACATCCCAAAAAAGAAAGTAGAGTAAATGTAGCAATCATTAGTTTTAACATCATTAATTCTCTATTGCTTTACCCATTTTTCATTTTTCCATTTAATAGTAACACTTTTTAGAGCTTCATAAGGAAAGGCATCATGCTCTTCAAACAACGAATATTCATTTAACCACACTTTTAATGAAGTTCCTTTTTGAGGCAAACCAAAGAAGAGTTTATAATTTCCTTTGGCAAAGGCTTTTTTTGCTTTTGCTAACACATCGGGATTAAGTTGCGAAACATCGATAAAATCCTCCAATTTGTAAGTTTGTTCTCCACCTAATTTGTAGTTTTTATCCTCTTGAAGCTTTCCTTTTTTATAAAAGAATGTGCGAATGACCGAACCGTCTTCGGTGTGAATATTTACTGCAACCAATTTTCGTCTGTCTTTTAGGTTCCAGTAGCACATTTCCCACGTAAATTGACCACCTCCCAGCTCTAAATATCCGTTTTTGTAGTCGCAGACGCTTATATGTGATTCTTTGCCCTCTATGTCGTCCAATGGTATATATTCTGGAAATACATCGTCGGGAAGCATCCGAAAAATGGTTTTAATGTTTACCTTTTGTTGGGCTAAAGTTATTGTTACAGCACTAATAGTTACTGCCGCGAATAACATTAAAAGAAATATGGGTTTTTGTTTTGTTTTCATAATAATCAAAATTAATTAATGGTCAATATTTCATTATAGTAGTTTTTTTGGACTGCCACTAACGTCTCCCTTTACGAAACAAATATTCACCATTTGTAAATGCAAAGTTCATATTATGCATAAACTAATTATATTTTTACTATAGCAAAAATACAAAATATTTAAAACATAGCAATAATAAATGATTAATTTAAAGGGATAGCATGGAGGCCAAATAACTTTTTCCAAACTAAAACTCCGGTTTGCACACAAATTCACAAATGTAATCACAGTAAAATAAAATACATAAAATTTAATAAATTAATTTCTGCATTGTTTTTAATGAAATTATTTATAATTTTGCAAAATGTTTCAACTATTAAAAAAATCAATATGAAAAAAATTTCAATTTTATTTTTGCTTGCCATTATGGCATTTACAGCTTGTAATGACTCAACAAAACAAGCACCAAATCAAACAGAGATTACTACCGATAGCGTAAAATCGGAAATTGTAATAGACTCACTTTTGAAATTCAACGAAAGTACGCTTCCATACGAAAACGGAATATTGGTTGCAAATTTTGGAAGCTCTGAATTTAACCCACTCAACACCGAAGGTAAAGGATACATTCTTTATTACAAAGATGGTTCACTTTCGCCTTTTATTGAAGCACAAGGGGAACTAAGTGCACCAAAAGGTATGTTTCAACGAGATGGTTATCTTTATGTAGCTGATGTCAACAAAGTTGTGGTATTCAATCTAAAGAATAAGGCAGAAAAGCCAATTGTAATCAAGTTCCCAAAAGACGAACTATTTGTGAATGATATTGCCGTTGATGGAAATAATATGTATGTTTCGGTTACCAATACAGGCAATATTTATCAGTTCGATTTGTCGGACGTAGCTAAATTGCCTAAAGCAACTCCAAGTCTTTACCTCAATGTAACCGGAGCAAATGGACTTCTTATCAACGAGGGGAAAATGTATATCGCCTCCTATCCTGCAGATGGCAAAACTACTGACAAAAATTTAGTTTATGTAGTGGAAGATATGGCAAAACCTGTAGCAACGCCATTTATTACAAAAGCTGGTCAATATGACGGACTTGCTCTTTCTGCTGATAAAAAAACTATGTACACTACTAATTGGGGACCAATTGAACTTGATGCTATCAATATGGATACAAAAGAAATATCAAAGGTCGAGCTTCAGACTCCGCTTGCCGGAGTTGCTGATATTTCAGTGGTTGATGATTTGATTTATATTCCCGATCTAGCTGGAAGTAAACTTATTATCAAAAGTTTGAAATAATAATATTAGCTATATTAAAAGGGAGAAAACTTTTTGGTTTTCTCCCTTTTTTTGTTTTTTTACTTAAAATACAATCGTGCAGTAGCAAGGGATTTAAGATGCTTTAATCATGATAAGCAGCATTTTAAACTTCTCAATAGCTTCAACTGCATGTGGTACATTGGCTGGCATAATTATCAATTGTCCTTCGCTTACAGTATGTTCCTTTTTGTCTATAATAATAGTTCCTACACCTTTAATTACTTGAACAATTGCATCGAAAGGGGCTGAATGTTCACTCAGATTTTGACCTTTATCAAAAGCAAACAAAGTTAAATTACCTTTTTCATTACGGGTAATAATCTTGCTTACTGTTGCACCTTCGGCATAATCTACCATGCTTTTTAGAGTATAAACCTCTGCTATATTAAATATTTTCTCAATCATAATTTTATTTGTGAAATTGTTGGATAAAATATACTAAATTATTTTTTGCTTGGCTCTACTAACCAATACTTAAATTCAAAGCTTAGGGATTATCTTGTTGTTAATAGTTTGCGTGTTGCCACCTGTGCTTCCTTGTCTGCCTTGGTTTGAGCGTTGGCTTGTCCTTTCATTTCAAATTAATTCTTCATATTGTCATAATGTAGTTTGTCATTGTCTGATATTAGTTTCATTAAATATTTTGCAGATTGGTGAATTTCCTGTGGATTCATTGAGCCATTTATTGAATGAGAGAGAATATTACAAACCTTAATCAATACACCAAGTTTTGCTTTTTCGCTGTTGCTTGTAATATTAAAAACACTCGCAATTTGATTTTGAATGTTACTTGTAAATTTTACATTTTTCCCAACTTTAAAACTGTACCATTCTTCAAAAATTCGCCTCATTACATTTGGATAGTGATATATCTGACACTCATTTTTTATATCCTCTTCACTTTTCTCTGAAAAATCATAAATCTCTTTGAATAAATAGTTGTATGGCTTTTCTTTACTACTTAATTTCACCAAATTGCTTATACCATTGGTTTTCCTTAATTCAAAAGTTGCAACATCTTGTTTGTTTTCTAAATTGTATGAAAGATTGCAATAGCCCTCCCAAGAATGGGTCAATACAAAGATTTGTTGATTTGAGAGTTCCAAAAGATTTTTCATAAGTTCCAAAATGTAAAACTTATTTAAATCATCCAAACTTGAAATAGGGTCGTCAACTATAATAAGTTCAATTTCAGGTTTGACGTTCTGTTGTTTGTTGTCTGCGAAAAGTTCGAAATAGAAAAACAACAAGGCTAAAAGGTTTTTTTCGCCTTCGCTAATATCTTTAATAGTAAGAGTAGCGTCTTTGTTGGTGCTTTTGATAATGTAATTTTTGTTGTCAGTATCAAGTTCAACCTTTAATGAAATATTTATGTCATTCAGAATTTGAGAAACAAAATCAGCAAAATCTTTTGTTAGACTTTTCTTTTGCTTTAATTCTTTAATTTCTTGTTGCTTTGTATTGTTGTTCTCTTTCTTTTTTTCAAGGTCCTTTTCCTTGTCTTTTACCTCTTGTAGCTTATCATTTATAGTAGCTGATTGTAGTATTTCCAAACCAATTGCACCTTTTACTAAAGTAGTCAGGTTGTTTAGTTTCTTTCTTAACTCATCTAATTGGTCGTTTTTGGATTTAGAGATATTTGAAATTGACTCTTCAAGCTCTTTCAAAGTTCCTGCTAAAAGTTCAAAGTCGAAATTTTCTTGAATTTCAATGTTGTCAATTTTCGATTGACAAGAAGTTATAAGGGTTTCAATAGTGTTTTTCTTTGCAGAAATTGCAGTAAAATATTGCTCTATATCATTGCCAATGTTAGTGGTGTAATTTTTAGATTCTTTCTCAATAGCTTTGATAGTCTCTAAAAGAATTTGAAACTGTTCTCTGAATTGCTTTAGCTTTTCAGTTGCCTTATGTCTTTTGTTCTCTTTGTATTGAGCTATTTTTGATTTAACATCTGAAAAATCTAACTTACCAGCACAAAATTTGCAGTAATCACCCTCTTTGTGAAGGTGCAAACCTGATTCAATCCATTGAACAACTTCAAATTCCGGGATTGAAATATCTTCACCAAACTTTTCTTTAATTATTACTTTTACTTCTTCGATTAAAGTAGATTGAATTTTAGATAGGTTTAATTGACTCAAATTTTCGTTCTGTGCAATTTGTTTCTCAATTGCATTGTCGCCATTAATATTTATCAGTTTTTCCTCATCTGCTTCTATTTTTTTAGCATCCTGAACATCCTTTTTGTAACGTTCAATTACTCCTTCAACAGATCCTTCTTTTAACTTTTTTTGAATATTTGCTTCGCCTTTTCGTCTATCGTG
>ENA-UOOK01002690-UOOK01002690.1-fermentation-metagenome-genome-assembly--contig:-NODE-2690-length-21297-cov-10.260098_pt1 | contig 21297 bp, 19 predicted proteins | sample MGYA00245777_ERZ724023 | MGnify/ENA primary metagenome ERZ724023 (study PRJEB28704, sample SAMN03018312) | fermentation metagenome | biome: anthropogenic terrestrial biome; feature: soil...
GAATGTTTTTTGTATATTTATTAGAAATAATGGCTTTCCGAGCAGGCTCCTAGGATAGACCGGAGATAAGTACTGAGGGTATGCAGAAGTCGAAGACGAGTCAAAAGGTGAAAAACATGACTGTTAAAGATGTTTTAGCAAAAGCAATTAGTGTTTTGATAGAGAAAAAGGTTGAAACCCCGGCAAAAGAAGCCGGGGTTTTATTGGCTTATATTCTTAAAAAGGATGCTTCATGGTTGTATGCCCATCCTGAGTTTCAGCTTAGTGCTGCAGAAATAAAGAAATATGATTCAATTGTGAGCAAAAGAAGCAAGAGCATGCCATTTCAGTATATTGTTAATAATCAAGAATTTATGTCACTTGATTTTTATGTAAACCCATATTGTTTAATTCCAAGACCTGAAACGGAAATACTGGTGGAAGCAGCGTTAGCCTGGATAAATGAGAGCTATTGTGAAAATATACGTGTTTTAGACATCGGCACAGGCTCCGGAGCTATTTGTGTCAGTATTGCCCATTATGCGGCAAAGACGATTATAGATGCTTTGGATGTATCCGGTCAGGCTCTTCAGATTGCTGAAACGAATGCCAAAAGGCATAATGTAGAAGGCAGAATACGGTTTATAAATGCGGATTTTTTGCAGTGGAAAAACGAAGAACCTTACTCGGTTATACTATCGAATCCCCCTTATATTCCTCATAATGAGATTAGTATGCTTATGTCAGAGGTTAAGGACTATGAACCTCTAACCGCCTTAGACGGGGGCAGCGACGGGCTGTTGTTTTACCGCTACCTGGCATCAGAAGTAAAAAGAATGATGACACTCGAAGGTACCATTTTCGTTGAAGTTGGGATAGGACAGGCAGAGTGTGTCGTGGAGATGTTTACATATCAGGGTTTGAAAACCTCTGTATATAAGGACTTTGCGGGAATTGACAGGGTTGTCCAAGCATTTTTCTAAATTTTTCTTAAAAAATTGTATAAATACTCCTTTTTCCGACTATACTTCATTGTAAAGAGGTTTAGTTTATTCCAGAAAAGGAGTTATAAATATGAATGGGGATATAGTATATCAGCACAAAGAGGTTAAAGAACCGGGTTTTTTAAAAAAATTATACCGGTGGGGGAGCTGTTATGCAGAAGAGGATCTTTCAAGGGGTGTAAGCGATAGAAACAACCTGATTGAAAACATACAGCAAGCACGTCAGGAATGGTTGAGTGCGGCCGCAAATTTTGACCAGGCAGAAAATGAAGATTTAATTGATTATTATATTTACAGGATGAAAGCCTGCCAGGTTCGTTACAATTACCTCTTAAAAATGGCTAAAGAGACAGGACTAAAGCAAAATCTATATGAAGCACAATGACAATAAGCTTTTTTCATAAACCATAATTACTTTGAATACAATTGTAAGGGACAATCAACCGGCAGGGGGAAAATGGATAACATATATATTTTGCTGGCTTGGGTTGCTGGTATTATAATTGTATTTACTTTTGGGAAAGCGCTAAAGGTGCCTTTAAAGATTGCAATAAAATTGCTGGTAAATGGGCTGCTTGGAGGTCTGGTTATTGCTATTTTGAATCTTTTGGGTCAATACGTTAATTTTTATATTTCACTAAACATTTATTCTGCACTTGTTGTAGGAACCCTCGGCCTTCCCGGGGTCATATTGTTAATTATTCTTAAGTATTTGCTTTGATTTACTACACACGTTCTCACCGGTTATGACAATTCCATTAGAATATATAAGGTGAAAGACCCGGCAATGCCGGGTCTTTTAAACTATACTGGGTGAACAAATCTTATTGAGATTAAAAACCAACTAAAATATGACTGAAGCTATACGATCATCCTGTTGTTGCTACAAATTTTAATTTCAACGGTGTTGGTTAATACATCGGTGTAACTATAAGACACTTTACGAACATTCTTAAAATCATTTTCAAAACGAACTGTAAAAATACTTGGGTAGGTACATTCTAAAATTCCTTCTTTAACAAATGTTTTCTTACGACCTTTGTTCGCTTTTAATTGGATTCTTTTACCGATGCAAGATTCCATCTCCTTCTTGATTTGAACCAGAGAGCTTTTCTCCACCATACCAATCACCTCTTCTTTTGTCTATGACATTATACCACAAATTTCATACAAATGTCAATAAAATTCTATATTATACTCGCCTTCGCTTGCTATGTCAAGTATTTCATATAATATTATAAACGGTCTAATAGATTTTCGTTTAAATTCTTTTATTTTTCTTCTTTTTTCTTGCTTATTTGTTTTTTGAACAATAAAAGCAATTTTTCTGGATCTCCGTCAAAAAAAAAACAAAGTTTTTAACTGTAAAAGCATACCAATATGCTTTTGAACACAATTCAATAAAAGGCAATATTTTTTATTAAATGTGTCATTGCATGAAAATCAATATTAAATACTCTTAATACATTATCTCCAAAAATAGAAAATTCATTCATGACTAAACTATCAGAAACTATATGAAACGTCATAAATTCCGGTTATTTTAATTTTATTGTTATATCTAACTTCAACATTTCTTATAATTAAAATGCAAGTTTTTAAGACGTTACATATAGTACTGCTGAACCTAAATACATAATCATAACAAAAAACACATAACAATACATAAAATACATGTTGTCTGAACTGCTACAAACTAGTGCATAGTATCAATGATTTTTACACTTAATCTTTCAGCCTACTGCTGCCTCTAAGAATAAGCAGATCGATCTTCTTGATACTAAATGCCATTGATACATTACACTAGTGAGGTGTATTTTAAGCGGGAGCTAATAAACGCGAGTAAAGTTTTTATGCAAAAAATATGATTAGTTATTGCAGTGAAAGTATTCATGTATATATGGTGATAATTGAAAGCAGGATTACCCATAAAATGAAAGCAATCCTGCTTGAATTGGGAATAAGTTTGCATTTTCACAGGTCATCAAAGTCATTCATGAATTGTATGTGTGCTTCCTTCTCACTAATTACATCCTTCAAAACAGATGTAAAATTCTTTTGGGCCCAGCACCTTTTGCTGTTGTAATAGCGGTTTATTACCCTCCAGAATTTTTGAGGAAACAAAAGCATGCTTTTCATTACCTTTATTTCGTCATTTTCAAGGGGCTCTATTTTTCGATACGTGTCAATTATAAGCTTTGCTTTATGTATATCCCAATTACATTTTCTCATTCTTCGTCTAAGCATGTTTACTAAGTCATAGATTTTCAATTCGGTATTACAATAATCAAAATTTATAATCGAGGTTCTATCATTTTTAATCAATATGTTTTGGTAGGAATAATCATGGTGGCAGAGCATTCCCTCCTTTTTGGTTACCTCAATTAGCTTATTGTATTTAGAACCATATAATATCTCCAAACTCTTTAATCCAATATCATAAAAACCATCAAAGTTTTCAATAAATAAATAGTCAAAACTGTTTCGCTCTCTCTCTGCTTTCCTCCTGAGTCTACGAATGTCCTCAAGACGTTTTTTGAAATAAACAGGCAGCTTCCCAAGGTTGTTTGAAACATGTCCTGTATCCTTAGGTGAAAACCCATGGCTTGCTTTATGCATGTAAGCCAAAGCTTCGGTTGCCTTTAAAACATCTTTGTCATCGTCAAACTCACACTCTCTGCCCTCAATAAGGTTTACCATGGTATAAACACCATCTTCGCCCTCAAAGTATGGTTGCTTGCTTAGGGTAAGACAATAGGGATCTATATGTTGAAAATTATTCTTCAAGAGGTGGGTTTTAGCTTGATGTATAAACATAACCCGCTCTTTTGTATACTGGCAAGTTTTTATATACTTTTTCCCTGTGGTGGTATCTAGGATATACCCGGCCCTGAAAGGCTTAATACCCATAATACGGATACCATAGTTGCTTTCTATCAATCCTTTCGATTCTTGCATACATTTCTACCATCCCGTCTTCGTATTCCAGGTATTTTGAACATATATAAACTGAAAAAAGTACATAATTCGTTTATATATGTTACCTGGTTCTTTTTCAATTTGTATTGCACACATGCTCACGTTTTGTATACAAAAAGTTTTCTTAAATAGCTGACTGCAGTTCTTTTCCTATTGCTATACATAAAAATGATACGTGCATCAATTTTTGTCTGTATATATTGAATTTCTGTTCAACATATATTATGATTGCTTCCCAGAAAGTCGTGAAACGACTTTTTCCTGCGGGTTTATCTGCAGGAAGTTGCAGCTTGCTGCAACTTGGTGCAATCGCAATATGGTTATCCAGCCTTCCTTCGAAGCGATGAAATTTAAGATATCTTAAATTTTATCAGAAAGTCACTTTATGACTTTCTGGGTGATAACCATATTATGTGATTATCAAATTAGTGCTCTGTAATGTCTAAACCTTTATAGTATGTAGGTCACAACACCAAGGTAGTGTGTTTACAACACCAGGAACTCATATATACGAATAAAGTGTTACAAAACACTAACACTAATAAGCATATGCTTGCAGATATAAAAAATTCGCGTGTTCAAATAATTCAAGGAGCGCTTGCGTGAATTTGCGTCAATCCAGGACGCCAACTCGCGGGCGCTAAAACGCTGACTTATGCGCTAAATAAGTTTTATATCTGTAAACCTTTAATAAATGACAAGGTCTACCCAACAATTATATGCCGGAAAAATAGTTATTATTACAGGTTAAAGGTAGTGTGTATGTGTGGTTAATTAAGCTATCAAGTTCTTCGCGAGTTGCGTAAATGCAACCGCGTTCCGCAGGTAGAAGCTGTGACCAGCCTCGATATAACGGTGGGTTGCAATGTTATTGTGCTTCTCAAAAAACAGGTCTACACAATTTTCTCCGTTACTTTAAGAAAAAGGGCGTTTAGTGTAAGAAAAAAGAGTAGAAAAAAGAATTAGTTTGTGGTAAAATAAATTTAGTTAAAAATTTAACAAACAAGAAAATAAAAGTCTGTGAGGAGAGGTCGATGATGGAAAAATATTTAAGGGTTAAAATGTCCGATGGCTCAATGTATGACATTCCTGCGGAAGTAATTGCTGATCACAGAGCTAATTTTTATGAAAATAATTCGGCTGAAAAGCTTGCATACCATTCCAGCTCTGTTCAACCAAGGCTTCGCAAGGCAGAAAAAGAATATACCCTAAATAATGATGAGATTTTGATTGAATGGGCAACAAATCATATGGACTGGAAGGACGTTGAGGAATCCGCGTTGAAGGTGGATCTTACAAATCATGAAGAGGAATGGAAAACAGCCGAAAAGCAGATTCTAACAAAGTAAATTATTAGTAATTGTTTGGCTAATCCGGCGGCTTTCATCCTAAAAACGGAGCAAAAGCCGCCGTTGACACTGAGCATTTCCTGTAGTAGAATGTTTTAAGTAAAATATGCGCCCGTAGCTCAGTAGGATAGAGCACAAGTTTCCTAAACTTGGTGTCGCACGTTCGATTCGTGTCGGGCGTACCAAGGGTTTCAATTAAATTTGAAGCCCTTTTATCATTGCATAGGAAAATATTCATTAGCGAACTATTAACAAAAAATCAGAGAAGACCACTTTTTCAATGCATAAGGTATGTCCATTACTGTCACAACACGAGTTTCTCTTAAAATTAATATTACCGGTGTTAATCAATTTCAAAAGGAGGAAGTAAAAGAATGAATAGCGCAGCAGATTTATTTGAAGAGATTACAAAATCAATAAATAGGCTCATCTATAAACCTATTATTATTTATATTTTCTTCGGAGTAATAACAACAGTATCACTGATATTAATCTTGAGAAAGCGACGGAAGCAATAGATGTATCTGCATTTTCAATTAATACTGAATACGGTGTTGCTTTTCTTTTAGCATATATTTAACATTCCTGCCGTTTCCGATTTTCGCTATTAAACCCTTTGCTAATAAACGCTGCAGATAGTTATTGGTCTGAGTTTTTTTAACCCCTAGAGCCATGCGGATTTCTTTAGCAGCAAGGAATTCTGCATCGTTAAGCAAATCAATTATCTTCTGCTCTTTTTCAATCAGTGATATCTCTTCTTTGTATAGCACATTTGGCAGGATAACCCTCACACTATTTGCAGTAGTTTGAAATTCCGGTTTTGAATTATAATCCTTATAATATGATTTTATACGTCTAATACCGGTAGCTTTTTTTTCAATAAGCTTTAGTCTGTAAAATATCTCTGCAATTACTTTATTTCTAGGAACAGATATTCTGCCGTCAATAAAATCATCATATGAAATACCTACAGGTAAGCCACCCGGTGAAGTAATTTCAATTCTGTCATCAAATATCTCAACTTTAATATTTGATTGCTTATTATAATCTCTATGGCAAATAGCATTAGCAATCGCTTCCCTATATGCGACTAATGGAATCTCCTCAATTGTTTTTCGATATGCTCCATCTATTACTTCCTGCTTATTAACATGCTTAAAATAGAAATCAATACATTTATCATACTGCGATAATATAGACATATTCTCCAGGTCTATCCTGTCTTTTATCAACTCGACATCCTTGTTATATCTAAGTAACGTTATTTTCCCGATATCATTGTTATCTGAAAGAAGCTTTGATGCTACATTATATTTTCCGTTTTTATACAAACCAAGTGACGCCAATACATTTTTATCAACATCACTGATTCCGATTGTTTTTCTGAGCTTATTACTAAATACACTTAAGTCCAGTTCACTATCGTTTACTGTAATCTCATCATATGTGAGATTCTTACCGCTCAAGATCAATTCATTATATTCGTAGAGGTCTACCTCTCTGGTTGTTAGAGAAATCCTCTTATACGCTTTTCCCAAATAAGTGTAAGGTGTATTTTCACTTTTGTATACTTTTACAATCAATACCGTTTTACCGTCATATATATCCGTTTCAATTTCAAAATAGGGGTTTGGCAAAACAGCATCATTAATAGCATTTTCAACTTGTTCTTTAATACAACTGACATCGGACACACCAACAGCTGCGCCATTATCATTAATCCCAATAACAATTAAACCGTCATTGTAGTTTGCAAATGCAGATACGGTTTTCAATAATGTTTTAGAATATTCTCTCTTATACTCTACTTCCTTGTTCTCTCCCAATTTATAATTTATTTTCATAAAACACACCTCTGACTGAACGAATCATTATTGTTCACTATAATTATATAATATTACCGAATAATAATCAATAATTTGATTTTCTCTTTCTACTACGCATCTATATTGCATTTAACAATCTTTCTTAACATGGCAGCCTATTATCTTGTTGCTTTTTGTCATTCACCAATTACCGAAAATGCGTATATCATAATAACAGAGATAAGTGACTAAGGCGGAAGATTGCATGGATTGTTTGGCTGTTTATGATTCAGGTAATTACACAATAAAAATGAAAAAACACTTTGAAAAGAAAGGTCTAGTTTTTGAGGTTATATCGTTACCCTGTAAAATATCATCTCAGGGCTGTGGGTACTGCCTGAAATTTCCCGAAGAATACAAGGAAAATGTTATTTCAGAGAGTAAAACGGCAAATTACCCAGTTCGTGAGGTTTACAGAATCATAAAGGGTCTTACTAAGAACACATATGAAAAGCTTCCGCTTTAACGCATTTTATGCGTTTGAACAGTAAAACCATTGGTGCCTAAGTAGCTGTAAACAGTCAAAGCCTGTGGTTACAGTTGATTCTTAATACACATTTTGGTGTTTCAATTAACCTGCTGAACATCCAAAGGAAGCTTATTTGCGTTCCAGCGCTTAGTCTATTTTGCTGGACAGCCCCTAAAGGATACCGCCATTTCATTGATAGTCGTTTATCAAATGCCATAAGATTACCTCTATAGGTGGGGGATAAACCAATTTCTACTTCAATGGCGGGTACAATCTCCCAACGAAGGGCATTTGATAAAATGCTCGCAGTGCGTTGCACACAAAACTCGTAAAGAAGGCGCTTTCAGCGTCAATAGCATATTTTGCAAGCAAAAATGCGGTTTGGCGCACAATTCACGCAAGTGCTTATTGAATATTTCAAATTGGCTTTTATATTTTTTCATTATATACTATAATTATGAGCATAGTTGAAAGCTTCCTTAGCGGAGCGGCATTGTTTTTGCGTTGTATTTCGGATGTTTTCAGAAAAAGGAGACAATATGAATTTAAATCAGCTGGCTGAGGTTTTGGGAACTGCCAAGCATTTAGCAGTTAAGGCATCGAAGGTCATTCTTGATATATATTTAAAGGATTTTGCAATTGATTATAAAGAGGACACTTCACCGTTAACAGAAGCAGATCGAAAATCTAACGAACTAATTGTGGCCGCCTTGAAGAATAAATACCCTGAGTGTGCCATTCTGGCCGAGGAATCGACGGATGATCCTAAAAGGCTTAATAACGATTGGTGCTTTATTATAGACCCTTTAGACGGAACTAAGGAGTTTATAAAGAAAAATGGTGAGTTTACGATAAACATAGCGTTAGCACACAAGGGGAAAGCGGTTCTTGGTGTTGTGTATATTCCTGTAGCGGGTGATATGTATTATGCCGTAAAGGGTATGGGTGCTTTTTATGAAGCAAATGGAAAATCAGAGAGGATTTTTGTTTCGTCAAGAACTGAGGATATACGAATGGTGAAAAGCCGTTCGCATACTTCCGGTAAGCTCGATGAGCTTATAAAAAAGCATGACATTAAAAATATAAGAATTGCAGGCAGTGCTATTAAAGGATGCCTTATAGCCAAGGGAGAGGCAGAAATTTATTACCGGTTTGGGTACACTATGGAGTGGGACACCGCTGCCATGCAGTGCATTATAGAGGAAGCAGGGGGAATATTCCGGCAGATGGACGACAGTGAAATGACATATAACCGCCCAAACACTTTAAATGAAAAAGGGTTTTATGCAATAAATGATTATAAGAATAAACTTGAGATACCATAGATTTTATAACGAGGCTAAGATGTCCCCCACCTCATCGCATATTTTCACCCATTCTGGTTGAGAAATGCCTGGTGGCGGGTACCTATTTCATACAACAGGCGGCGAGTCAAAACATTACGGGTCGCTCAATCGGAGCGTTCCAGTGGGTACGCTCCGGGCTAGCTGGATTTTGCAAGCAAAACCCTCAACTCCCATATAGGATGCATAGGCGAACAGACCGGATGCATAGGCGAGCAGTCCGGATGCATGGGCGAGCAGACCGGATGCATGAGCGAGCAGTAGGCAGAGCCTACGACCAGCCTCGTTGAAATGGTGTGTTGAAAATATAGCTTGCTACGCAAGCACATAAATTTAAAGTATGTTATTTTGCTTTGCAAAAAATGGATCGAGCAATTTTTTTCGTTATTTTAAGAAGCTATTATTTGGAGGCAAATATGAATCATATTGAAAAATTAGAAAATAAGTCAATACACATACTCAGGGAAGCATACTCATCCTTTAAAAACCTTTGTATGCTTTGGTCTATTGGAAAAGACAGCACAGTATTGCTTTGGCTTGCCAGGAAGGCGTTTTTCGGGCATGTGCCGATACCTCTTGTGCATATCGATACACATTATAAAATTCCTGAAATGATAGAATACAGGGATAAGCTTGCGTTGGAATGGAAGCTGGATATGATTTATGGTGAAAACCGTGAGGCACTTGATAAAAAAGAAACATTTCCTGATGCAAATGCTTCACATATTGAGTGCTGCAAGAAGCTAAAAACCGAGGCGTTAAGAAACACATTAAGCGGGAATTGGCCACGTTACCGACTAAATCATGAAACTAAGGCTTATGAAGTGGATCGGAACACCGAGCCATATACCGGTGTTATTGTTGGCGTTCGCGCTGATGAAGAGGGAAGCCGTTCCAAGGAAAGATATTTTTCACCGAGGGATAAAAACAACGATTGGGACATTGGCGATCAACCTCCGGAGTTTTGGGGGCAGTTTAAAACTGATTTTGCTCCGGGGACTCATCTACGTATCCATCCTTTGCTGGATTGGACGGAGCTTGATATATGGGAATATATCAAAAAAGAGAACATACCCACAGTATCACTTTATTATGATCAGGGACAGGGCAAAAGATATCGTTCACTTGGCTGCTGGCCATGTACTTTTCCGGTGGAATCGACTGCCACGGACGTGGAAGGCATTATAATGGAGCTTAAAACAGGGAAGTTTGCTAACATTGCAGAGCGCTCGGGCAGAGCACAGGACAAGGAAGACGGTGGAGGCCTTGAGGAGCTAAGAAAAGGCGGGTATATGTAAAGGATAAACTTTAATTGTGTAGAAAGAAGTATATACTAAAAGAAATAATGACTATGTCGTTAGTTCAGTATACTTTACCTTTGCAAAGTTATGCACCTATTCACAATGCAGTCTGAGTAAAGGTATGCAGCCTTATTATACTGGTTCCAGGTTCAATTAACATAAGGTTACTGACTAAAAGTTATAGTCATTAAAGAAATTTATACAGGAAGCTACGTGTACAGATATTTGGTTTATACAGAAATCTTCTGCAGTAGTATTAATGCAAGAAATTGAAAAACAATACTTGCATACTTGTCTTTCTGTGAAACTTAAAAAGGTTTTAGAAAGCAGGTCTGCATAATAAACAACAAGACATTAATCCGACAGTTTTTTTTGGCTAAGACAGGATGGATAAAGGAATGAACAAGGCTCAGAATAATATTGTACCTATGAATAAGAAAGACTTAATCCATAAGCAGGACATGAATATAGTAATTGTCGGTCATGTGGATCACGGGAAAAGTACAGTTATCGGGCGATTGCTTGCAGACACAGCATCACTGCCGGAAGGAAAACTTGAGCAGGTGAAGGAAACCTGCCGACGAAATTCAAAACCCTTTGAATATGCCTTTCTGCTTGATGCGCTTAAGGATGAGCAAGCTCAAGGAATTACTATCGATGTCGCTCGTTGCTTTTTCCAGACGGAGAAGAGAAATTACTTAATTATTGATGCTCCGGGGCATATTGAATTTTTGAAAAACATGATCACAGGTGCGGCAAGGGCAGAAGCTGCCCTATTGGTAATCGATGCAAACGAGGGTGTTAAGGAAAACTCCAGACGCCACGGCTATATGCTTTCAATGCTGGGAATCCGTCAGATCTGCGTGCTTGTCAATAAAATGGATCTGGTAGGTTATAATGAAAAACCATTCAAAAGAATAGAGAGGCAATACAGACGCTTTTTAAGAAAGATAAATATGGAGCCATCCTGTTTTATTCCGATAAGTGCCTTTGAAGGTGAAAATATAGCAAACCATTCAAAGCAAATGCCTTGGTATGAAGGAATGAATGTGCTGGAGGTTCTGGATTCCTTTGAAAATAACGACCAACCGGAGGACAAACCATTCAGGATGCCGGTACAGGATGTATATAAATTTACCGGAAATAGAGATATGCGAAGAATTGTAGCCGGAACAATCGAGTCCGGAAAAATTTCTGTGGGTGATGAGGTGGTTTTTTATCCTTCCGGGAAAAGAACAAGAGTAAAATCTCTGGAAGCTTTTAATCTTGAACCTCAAAAGACACTTGGAGCAGGCTGGGCGTGCGGGTTTACGGTCACAGAGCAGATTTACGTGAAGCGCGGTGAAATGGCGTGCCTTTCAAAGGAAAAGCTGCCGAAAGTAACGGGACGTATGTTGGTTAACCTGTTTTGGCTTGGGAAGAGCCCGCTAGTTAAAGGGAAAAACTATTATCTGAAGCTGGGCACAGCTAAGGTAGGCATGCAACTTGAAGAGGTTCACAGCGTGTTGGATGCGTCCAATCTTGACAGCAAAAAAAAGGATCAGGTTGAGCGTCATGAGGTTGCGGAATGCGTTCTTAATCTGGATAGGCATATTGCCTTTGATTTAGTGGAGGATGCTGCCATTACAAGCCGTTTCGTCATTATTGATGAGTTTGAAATTTCCGGTGGCGGAATTGTCATGCAAGAGATGAAGGATCAGACCAGCTGGGTGCGTGATAAGGTGCTAATGAGAAATTACAAATGGATAGGCAGTGAAATCAGTGCTGAAAAACGCTCGGAGAAATACAATCAAAAAGCTGAATTGGTGTTGATTACAGGAGAGCGGGAGAGCCCAAGAAAGGAAATTGCTAAACTACTTGAAAAGCAGTTGTTTGACGAGGGAAGGTTTGTTTATTATCTTGGGATAGGTGGCCTATTATACGGGGTTGACGCTGATTTGGTGACAGGCGAAATAATTCCCTTTAACAAGAAAGAGCATATACGAAGGCTTACCGAGGTTGCCAATATAATGCTGGAATCGGGTATGATACTTATAGTTTCAGCAATTGAGCTTGATGCTTCGGATTTGGAGGTAATTAACACCGGAATACCTGCTGAGCGTATTTCTGTTGTTTGGTTGGGTGAAGATGTTACTACTGATGTACCTGTAGATTTGGTAATAAAAGGAAACAACGATTTTGAAAAATCGGTCGGTCTAATAAGGAAGGCTTTCGAAGGTAAAAATGGGAACGGAATATAGAAAGCAATGAAAAACAGAAAACACCGAATGTAGATCCATTATTCCTGCGGAAACATATTCCGAATCATAAATATATACAATCATATTGAAAAAGCATGCATGTTGTAGCCTGAAAGGTTACAAAAAGCGCTAAAGTATCTTATGCATGATGTACAATGTTTTTTATGTTAATGTAATGAAATAAGTTCTATCATGGGGGAGGATTACATGCGTTTGTCCAGAAAAAGTGAATATGCACTTTTGGCTCTTATTGATCTTGCCGGTAATTACCCGGCGAAAATGGTTAAAATCATGGAGGTTGCAAATAGAAACGGCATCCCCAAAAAGTATCTGGAACAAATTTTTTTACAGCTCAAGGGAGCGGGATATGTAAAAAGCACAAGAGGTGCGAACGGGGGATATGAGCTAGCAAAAGCGCCGGATGAAATCAATCTGGCTGAAATAATTCGCTTAATTGACGGACCACTCGCCTCTGTTGGTTCTGCCAGCCTGTATTTTTTTGAGCACACGCCTGTTGAAAAAAACGAAAAACTCCTACAGGTATTTAAGGATATACGCAATTTTGTCGCAGATAAGCTTGAAAACACAACTCTTGCTCAGCTTTTGGAGCATGAATGACAGAAGAAGTTATATGTATGATCAATAGGCAAATGACTTAAGTAACATATAGTCACAGTTCATCTATTCATTTCTTTGGATAAGCTACAGCTCGGAGTCCATGTTATCTATTTTTTCTTACTTTGCATTCTTTCGCTGTATTCTAATATCTGACACGCAAATTCATCTCTTTAGTTTCAAGCTTAAATTATTGTTGTATATTCTATATTATTAAAGTATACTATGTCTATATACATTGTAGACAAAGGAGATTTATTATGGATGCAACAATTTTTTTGTTCATATTTGCCGGTTTTTTAGCTCAAATGGTTGACGGGAGTATTGGTATGGCCTATGGTGTCAGCTCTACAAGCCTTCTACTTAGTATAGGAGTTCCCCCGGCGGCAGCCAGCGCATCAGTACATACAGCAGAGGTTTTCACAACCTTCGTATCAGGCATTTCCCACTGGAGGCTTAAAAACATAGATAAAAAGCTTTTTTCGTCCCTTGTAATTCCCGGTGTTATTGGCGGAATTATAGGTGCTTTTATTTTATCAAATATAGACACAACAATAATTGAGCCTATAATTAATGTATATTTGATAATTATGGGGATAAGGATTATTTATAAGGCTTTTAAGGAACCTGCTGAAAAAATTCTTGCCCCGATAAAAACTTGGATACTCGGCATTTTTGGAGGCTTCTTGGATGCAATAGGCGGAGGTGGATGGGGCCCTGTTGTTACAACAACACTCGTTGCGAACGGACAAACACCCAGGTATGTTATAGGTTCGGTTAATGCATCAGAATTCTTTGTTACTCTTGCGCAAGCAGCCACATTTGTAACCTTATTAGGAATAAAAGAGTACTGGCAGATAATTGCCGGGCTTGCAGTGGGTGGTGTCATAGCCGCACCTTTTGCAGCCATACTTACAAAAAAAATAAAACCGAAGACAATAATGCTTATTGTAGGGATTACAGTTGCATTACTAAACGTTCGGAATATTATTTTATCGTTTCTCTAATATCTTTGCTTCTATAAGCAAGGTATAAACTGATTTCTACTTCAGTGGAGAGTTCAACCATCCATCACTTAATGGTACAATTTATTGAAAGGACTGAAAGCAGCAGTGGCGTTATCTGCGTAAGCGGAACTGGTAGCAGACTAAGACTAAGACTTGGTTGCTTGCAAGCTCTGCCTGCTGCTGCCCATATATCAGGTCTGACCATCATCCAACCTGTTTCATAGGTGCAAAGCGTATTTTGAAAGCAAAAACAAGCGCTCATTGAAAATCAATGTAGCGGGTATTCGCCCTCCCAAAGTGTTTTTGTGAGATTTGGTGTCCAATCTCCCAAATAACTTTTTAGTTCCTCATTTAAAAAGTCGTCTCCGCTAATCTGGTAATTAGCAAATGCTTTCGTTCCGCGTAATGCAGAAGCTTCCACGCCAACCGTGAATTGTGAACAAGCTTTGGAAAATGACATTTCACCGCCACCTATAATATCCACATCATCAGCGGAGAATTGTCCGTTTGAATCCTTTGTGGCGCTGAATTTCAAATATGTTTTTATAGGTCCTGCTCCTATTTCAACACCACCATTATAGGCGGTGGTGTTGCGAATATGATTTTCCATTTTTCCAAATTCAATTACAGGCGGAACACCGGGGAGATCAATTTTAACCTTAAACCCGGATTTATACGGCCCAACAACACCCTGAACAAAGGGGGTATTGATTTTAACTTCATAGGGCTTAATAATTTTTTTGTAGTATTCGGAGTTCTCGTCTAACTTACCAGCTTCAAAACGTTTTTTTGCCTCCATGTTTTTTAGAATTTGTTGATTAGCCAGCTTCTCGCGCTCCCTCTCTTCCTTTTCCTGCTCTGCGCTTAATGCGGCATTGTCGCAGCCACATTCTTTTACATCGTATACAAATGAATGTGAACGATACACTTCAGTTAAAGTAACCGACAAATTGCTTAATAACGATGCTTGCAGCTTATCTTCGATATTTTGCCTGATTACATCATCAGAGATTAATATAACATGCTTCATACAATCATTGTACATTTGTTCGGCTTTTCCTTTTATTTTCTGCTGGTAGGCGGTAACTGCAGCTTGTGTTGCCTGATTCCATGAAACCGCCTCAATATTATTGATTTTAGGGTAATATTTGGCGTGAATTCTATGTATGTCAGATGCACTTGCCTTTTCCGGTAACTTTGATAAAGCTGCATCCATTTCTTCCCATAATCCATCAACCTTATCTCTGCAGTCGTTTATAATTTCTCCCACCTGTTTTGTAACTTTTGAGTTCACGATACCCAAATAACTGGTATAAGTAATGTGCTTTGTATTAAACATATTAATATTATAGCGTTGGACAACGATGTCCACCGGGTTTTCATATTCATATGGATTAAGTGTGAAAACAGAAAACTCGGGGAAAATTTCGGAAAAGGCTTCATAAAATGTTTTCAATGTGTCGTATTGGTTGTCTTTCTGATATTGCAATGCAAGTGCGGCCGCCCTTTCGGCTGCTTCTTCTGAAATCTCTTTGCTTAAAGCCTTTAACTGCAGCTCATCAGCTTTTTCCTGTAATTGATCCAGACCATAATAGAATGCTTCAAGAGCAGACTGCCCCAAAGGGCTACTAATTGCTTCAAGGTTGGAGTATTGAGATATTAACGTTATCTCAGGAGCCTTATACACCATTTTACCCTGTACCTGCTTAATAAGTTGATTGAGTTTTTGCTGTGCTTCCTCATCAAATTCTCCAAGATAATCGGCAACGGATATTGAGTCAATAGTGTTTAAACTGTCACAAGTCTGTTTCAACCGTTGTTCATCAGCACTGCTTTCACTGACTCCCGGTTTTTTAATGTCTTCCTCAGATTTTTCGCCTACCTTCCGGCTTGCTGATATAAATGCAGGGTATTTTGCTGTTTCCGCCAATAGATCAAGCGCCTTCTTATATTCCTTAAGAACCATATAGGTGTTATATAAGCCTTCAACTGCAGGATAATACTCGTCGTTAATCTCACGAGCCGACTGAAAACATCCGTAAGCTTCTTCGTATCTACCGTTGTCTAAATATAAGTTTCCGAGGCTCACCAGAATAGGTAAAGCTTCCTGCGAATATTGTTCGCCTCCTGCCCTGAGTAATGCATAATGATATACTTTTTCAGCATCACTATAAAGCTGTGAAACAGTATTGCCAAGGGTTTTTTCTGTCATAGAATCGTTGGCATAAGCTGCCAGTGCCGCTGCAAAATTTGCTGTGGCTGTTATGTCTTCGGGATTAATAGATAGCACTGCCGCAGCCATGGCCAGATAGAAATTCTTAGCGCTGGTATAGCTTAAAGCCAATGCTACATTTATGGAGCTATGCTTTTGAAGACTTATTTCCTGTTCGGTGCTTTTTTTACCGTTGAAATCCGGTTTCCAAGTAATCAATCTATCATATTCAGTTTTAGTATCGGGCTCAATATTCGGATAAGACAAATTATAATAGTGCTCTGCTAAAGACAGAATATTAGGCTTTGTTGTTTCTTTCAAGGTATCTGCAAGGATTTCTTTCGGCGTTTCATCTATTATTTCTTGTAGGTTTGCAGTTGCTTCACCGTTGTTGTTATTGCTGCTACTGCTACTACTATTGCTACTACTATTGCTACTGCCACTGATGCTACTACTGTTGCTGCTACCGCTATTGCCATGATTATCGCCAAGAATCTCGCTTATGTTAGATGGTACATTGCCTGTTTGATTATAGTATACATAAGCATCAATGACTTTTTTTGCTTCGGAAATGCTGGGTATTTTAAAGGTGCATGCGCTAAGCAGTGAAAACAGTATACATAATACTAATAATAACGCCGTTTTTCTCATAATAAAAAACCTCCCGCCATTAAAGGGATTTTCCGCGAGTGCTGAATTTTAAACTTTTAACATATCTATTAAGTTTTGTAATACTTGATTTTAGTGCAGTAACTCAAAAACCATTTTATTTCGGGCTGCTCTAACCTCCAAGGAGGTTATTCAATTGCACAAATCTCAATTTATTCCTGTATGTACGATTTAATAATAGCTGCTTTTATGGGGAATATCAACTAAAATATTGGGGTAAAAAACTGAATAATGTATGACAAGATATATAAAGCTGAGTATAAACAATGATAAACGTTCAATGAGTGCATGCGCATTTTTCGTAAACAGAGCCTTGTATATGTTCAACATAAATATTAATATTAAACTCACTCATCCATCAGCATGTCCCATTTTTCCATATAGCGGAGGTTCAATGCTTCCTGTTCTACAAGCTCTTTGTGAAGCTCGGTTAACCTTAAATAATCCGAAACAACTTCATCTGAATTTATTTCTGATTTGAGCTTTGCTATTTTTTCATCGCATTCAGCAAGATTTTCTTCAAGTTTTTTAATTTTTGCTTCTCGCCTTGCTTTTTCTTTAGCGGGAGTAGTATAGCCTTTCTTTTCTTTTTTTTCTTTGATGACGGAGGGTTTTTGCTCAATAGTCTTTTTTGCAGCTTGTTCCATATAATACTCGTATCCGTAGGGGTAAAGCTTGGTATCGTCATCTTCAAACACAAAAACTGATGTAGCTATCTGTTTGATAAAATATCTGTCATGGGAAACAAAAAGAAGCGTGCCTGTGTAGTCTTTGAGTTTCTTTTCCAGCGTCTCTTTACTAATGATATCCATATGATTCGTAGGTTCATCCAAAATTAAAAAATTAGGTCTTCTCTTAAAAATTTTGCACAGTTCAAGGCGAACCTTTTCACCGCCGGAAAGGGCATTAACCGGCTTAAAGACGTCATCTCCGGTAAACAAAAAAGCTCCGAGAGCACTGCGTACCTCTGTCTGTGTAAGCTTAGGGAATTCGTCCCAGAACTCATCAAGCACGTCTTTATCACTTTTGTACTGAGCCATACGCTGATCGAAATACCCGATCTTAACCCTCTCGCCAATAAAAAATTTCCCGCTGAGGGGCGGTAGCTTATTCACAATTGTTTTAAGGAATGTAGATTTCCCAAGACCATTACCTCCGAGAATCCCAACCTTTTCTCCACGCGTGATGTCAAGGGAGATCGTTGACAAGGGCTTATCGTAGCCTATTACTAAATCCTTTGCCGATAATACCAGCTTAACGCTTCGGTATTCCGGCTCGAAATTTACATAAAAGCTTCGCGTGTCTGCCACTTCGGGTGCCTCGACTATATCCATCTGCTCAATCTGCTTCAGCTTAGACTGAGCCATAGCGGCTTTAGAGGCTTTGTAGCGAAAACGCTCAATAAGTCCGCTTAAGCGGGCAATCTCCTTCTGCTGAAAAATATATTCCTTTTGCTGTTTTTCCCAGTCAATACGCTTTTTTTCTGCGAAATCAGAATAATTACCGCTGTATCTTGTAATCTTTCCCCGCTCAAGCTCGTATACAATGCTTACGGTCTTGTCAAGAAACTCTCGGTCATGTGACACGATGACCACTGCATTTTTATATGTTTTAAGATATTCTTCAAGCCACTCAATAGCGTCTATGTCAAGATGATTGGTCGGCTCGTCCAGCAGTAATATATCCGGTTTACTCAATAACAGCCGGATAAATGCGATTTTAGTGCGCTGCCCTCCCGAAAAATCAGAAAGCTGCTTTGCTTTGTCTTCTTCGGTGAAACCAAACTGCTTTATTGCGATTTCGTATTCTTTTTTATAACTGTATCCGTCAAGCAGCTTGAATCTTTCCTGCAGAACCGAATATTTTGTTAACGCCTCACCACTCGGATTTGTTTCAATTTCTATTAAAAGCTTTTCCAAGCTGTTTTCGATCTCGGTTATATTTTTATAGGCTTTTTTAACCTCATCTTCAAGCGTGATGGATTCGTCCTCAAATGTAACTTGTTTAAGATATCCGATATCGACATTTCCGGATTTGGTAATGGACGAGTCTTCGCCATTATCAAGTTTTGTGAGTTCATATTCACCAATGATTAGCTTTAGCAGAGTTGTCTTGCCGCTGCCGTTTCTACCGACCAAAGCAATCTTTTCACCTTTATTAACCTCAAAATCAATACCCGAAAAAACGACTTTTACACCAAAAGCAACGCAGCCGTTTGTTATCTTAAGCAGCATTATTTGTATTCCTCATTTCGTAAAGAATAATCCCCACATTCGAATTGGGGCTCATCTGTGTAAAAAACTTCTTATACTCCTTAAAATAAAGAGCCCAAAATCTCAGGCTCCTTATTGGTCTATATCTCAAAAATATATTATTTTTTCAAATCCACTTCTGGATATTAAGCCCCTCTATATCTTTTCTTTCTTCCATTATTTTTTCAACAGATTTTACATCATCATCACTGAAAAAGTTTGAATACTTCAATAAATCATGTTGACCATCATCAGCAGGTTCAATGAAAGTTATGGCTACAATATATTTTCCCTTTACCGGTATTGGCTCAAGTGTCTTGAATTCTTTACCATCGTATATAGCTTTAATGGCATGCATAAACATCACCTACTTTTTAAATTTAATGTCTATATTATATCATGATTTCGAAGAAATGCATGATATAATTGCGCATATGCGTTTCTGCCTTCGGCAGAAAATTTCGCATGCGCATCAATTCCGCCGGAGGCATATAATAACCTCACTTGTGAGGTTATTATATCATGATTTCGAAGAAATGCATGATATAATTGCGCATGTGCTCACGTTTTGTTACAAAACGTTACCTATATAGTCGACCGCAGGTTATCTTTCCATGCCTTTGGCAGAAAATATCGCACGCGTATCAAATCTGCCAGAGGATATAATGATATTGCACATGTGCTTGTTTTGCCCAAAACGCATGAATAAATAGAAAAATAATGTTAATAATCTCAGTAATCCCACTAAAAATAAATACAACTTGTATTAACAAAAAAGTGTAATCTGTGTAGTCGCTTAAGGAGAAATTCAAGAGCTCACAAGGAGGTTATTGGTTTGAAGACTTTCCCAAGCTTTTTATTGATTGTACTTATTGCAATTGTGTTGATAGCTACAAATCCTACACAAGCTGACTTTAACAGTTTTGTAGAGGAAAATTTGAAAGATGAACTTCCGAAATCAAAGGAAACGAATTGGATATATGAAACAATAAAAAAAGTATTCCCCGGTCAGTCCAAAGTAGCTGTAAGCAGTACCATTGAAGCTATAACAAAGCCTATGGATTATTATATATTCAGCACATATGAAATTAATTTGTCCTCAATAGAATTATCCTATATCGGGGTTGCCGGTAGGTTCTTCTTAATTAAACAAACAATTTATTTTACTCCCGTAGATGAGGCAGCTAATTAGGAGCATTAAACTTATATCCGACTCCCTTTATAGTTTGGATGAATTCAGGGTTTTTCGGATCAGCTTCAATTTTTTTTCGGATATTACTAATGTGAACCATAATTGTTCTATAGTCACCAAAGCTCTCCACTCCCCAAAGCTCTCGAAATAGTTGCTCGCTGCTTATTACTGTATTCGGGTTTTGCGCTAATAGTGCCAGAATCTGGAGTTCTTTAGGCGGCAGAGGAATGTCTACGCCGTTGACAATAGCACGATAATTACCGATATCGATGGTTAAACCAGCATATGTGATGGAGTTTGTTGTTATGCCTGTGCTACTAAGTGACTCATTTTTAATCATGCGATTCCGGCGTAAATGGGCTTTTATTCTGGCGATTAGCTCGATTGGCTCAAATGGTTTTCCCATGTAGTCATCTCCACCTGCAATAAGCCCAAGTGATTTCTCTGTCGCAGAGGATTTACAGCTTAGAAAAATAATTGGCGTTGTAAGGCTTTTTCGTAGTTCCTGGCACACTTCTATACCGTCCATGACCGGTAGCATCATATCTAAGATAATTAAATCCGGTTCTTCGGATAACGCCATAGATACTGCCTTAGAACCATCCTCGGCGGTAATAACATCATAGCCTTCATTTTGCAAATACAAAGTTATAATTTCACGGATGTCAACATCGTCATCCACTAAAAGTATTTTTTCTTCTGCCACTTATGCTTCCTCCTTGAATTAAGAAACGTACTCCTTGCGTTTCTTATCATACTAACCAGTCTCGTTGAAATGGCTGGTCGCAAACTTCGTTTGCTGCTCGCCCATGCAACCTGGG
>ENA-UOOK01002691-UOOK01002691.1-fermentation-metagenome-genome-assembly--contig:-NODE-2691-length-21297-cov-3.826947_pt1 | contig 21297 bp, 22 predicted proteins | sample MGYA00245777_ERZ724023 | MGnify/ENA primary metagenome ERZ724023 (study PRJEB28704, sample SAMN03018312) | fermentation metagenome | biome: anthropogenic terrestrial biome; feature: soil; material...
GGTCCGGCCGTATCGTTCCGTGCCTTCGTATCCTTCGCTCATATCCCTGGTCCCGATGAATATATTCATATCCCCCGCTTTTGCCGTCCCCGCCTCCATATTGCCGATGAATGCCGGGCCGGAGGAAAGCAGGCCCGGTCCCTCCACCGTATACCGGACATTATAGATTGTGTTTTTCCCCAGATTCATCACATTCAGGGATAGGGGTAGAGTATCACCCGCCCGGACCTCTCTCGGGAGATCGGGCACCGATGCCTCCACCCGGGCAGCCTGACGCACCTGTATCACGATTTCGCCGCTCGCCGAAACGGCGGAGGCATCCGCATCCTCATAATCCATTGCCAGCGAAACGGTCTGCGCTCCGATCGGCGTATCCGGCCGGACGCGGTATCGGAGCTCCAACTCCAGAGTACTCCCCGGGGCCAGAGCGGGAAAACAATAGGTGTCGGTTTCGTTCAGCGGAATCAGGCTTGCCGGATCTCCGCCGGCGGTGATCCGGAGATTTTTCACCGCCCGGTCGGAACTGGTATTCAGGATTGTCACCGCAGCCTCGAATTCCTCTCCCGCCGTAACGGGATCTGGATTTATGCTATAGCGGGCGATAATCAGCTTGGGCTGCGAGGGAGGGATCTCCGCCGGCGGCACGGCATTCGGATCCTTTCCGTCGGTAACGGTCACATACACGGTGAAGACCTGGGCAAACCGTTCCCGCTCCCCGTCCGCCTCCCGGGCCTGAATATTCAGGGCCACGGGATAGGTGCCGTTGACCCGGTCCGGAGAAAGCTCCAGCTCCAGATGCACCGAGGTGATTTGCCGCATTTTACGCAGGATCCTATCCATCGGAAAGCCTCCTTTCGGCCGTAACGGCAAAGACAAGGCATAATACCGCCGTCAGCTCCACCAGCAGCAGGATCACGCCGAAGCTCCCCATCTCCCATTTGCCCGAAGGGAAAAGCCATTCCCTGGGATACAGGACATAGAGATTCTCAAAATACCGCTCCTTCAGGATGATCAGCAGATAATACAGGATGAACGGCGAAGCATAGGCCATATATGTGTTCATGGCCAGGGCGGCAAAGGTAAAGCCGGCAAGGGACCAGAAGACGCCGAAGAAAAAGAGCATAACGGCTTTCATGAGAAACAGGGCGAAATACGGCTGTCCCGCTTCCCCCGGGCCCAAAGCCAGCTCCATCGGTGTAAACACCAGGGCAGCCAGTGCATATAACGACAAGGCGCCGGCAACCAATACCAGCCCGCCGGAGAGGCCACAGGCAATGAGCTTGCCCCGGATATAAGCCTTTTTCCCCGACCGGGGAAGGTACTGCTTCAGGAAACCGCTCCGGATGTCCTCCACAAAGGAGGCGGTATAGGGCAGGGCACACAGGATGGGCATTGTCGGATCTACAGGGATCGGATTTTGATTCTGCGGCTCCGTGCCGCCGCATGAGATCAGACCGATCAGAATCAGGAAACAGCATAACAGGGATATCGTTTTGATAGGATGGTTTATCAGGGGAAACACTCCTCTCTTTCTATGAAACAGGATTAGATAACCTGCCATAAGACGACTTTTTACAGGGAAATCATTGTTGTATACTTATAAAAAACAGTGCAAAAAATTTCTGCTATATATATAGATAGTTCAGCAAGCAAAAAGGTTCCATACTGAACAAGCTTTTACAAAATGTTCACCGCAATGGATTTCATCTATAGTTCAATAGCCCAACCCCCTGTCGATCCTTTTCCCGTTCAAGGCGTTTATGGTGCAGATGCTGTTGCAGCCGCTTGTTTCTTTGGCCAATCCCTGTCTCGCCATATCGACAAAAAATACTTCACCACTGTCAGTCCGGTATTCTATTTCGCCGAAAAACTCCCAGACGGGGATCGCTTCGATTGTTTCGTTTTTACCTATGATGCAGGTCATGCCCAGTTCGATCCGGTCTATCACGATCGTTATGTTTTCCGGATTTAGCTCGGAAGGCATATTGGAATATCTGTTTTGTGAAGAACTCAAATACTCGCGGAAAGGCTCATAGGTGTACTTATTCTGCGAAGTGCCCAAATACTCGTGAAAAGCTTGATACGCGGCGTCCAGGCCGATCACGGCAACGTCGCTCTGCACCACTTCCACCTCTCCCGGTTCCTGCCAGTCAAAGTAAACCAATCCATCGTTATCAAATTGGATTTGCAGGATCTCCCAGAATACGGCGGTCCCGAATTCGCCGTCCTGCGCGCCATCCTGCACCTGATCGCTGTATACCTGCTTTGCTCCGCCGATGTTTCTCATGAATATGACACATTGTCCTTCCTGCTTGCCCTTCGGAAACTCATACCCGTTTTCATCCAGTATCGCATCTACCATAGTATGAACAAGTGTCCATTTTTTCACTTTTACGACATCAAATTCATCCGCAAGCCCCAACTGTGACAGGATATCCACAGCCTGCTCCGTCGCTTTCTCCGGAGTTACGGCAAGGGACTCCACTTCCTCCAACAAATTCTTTTTTAAATCCTTTATTGTCAAAAGTGATAATCTGCCGCCGGTCATCCGCCATCACATGCAAAGTGGCTTTCCTTTCCCTGCCTGTATCCGCTTCGATCCATCCGTCATAATCACTGAGGATCTTTTCCAGGGAGGCCGGCTTTTCCGAATCGGGTTTGTCCGGTATTGCCTTTTCCATGTCATCTATGACACTTTCGATGGAGAGGATATCCGATTCGCCAAGCATATCCCGCGCTGTTTCAAGCTGCATCTTGTAAACGGTGCTGGCTTGGATCAGTTTCTGCTTGGTTTCCGTATATTGATAGATCGGAGCGTCTCCAAAAAGAACGCCCGTCACTTTTTCAATGAGCGGCAGATCAAAGTCGAATCGGTTTACCTTTGCGATGCATAAAGGCGTCCGGGGGAGTATCACCTCGGCTTTTACCTCCAGTCCAATCCCATCCGCCAATGTGTCCTGCTTCTCGTAAGAACTTGGGGTATCTGACAGGTCATCGCCTTTCGCAGCAGGCGAACTGCCGGGAATGATCGCTTCCTTCCCTGTCTTTGACGTAGGCTGACAGGATGTGAACAGTATCATGACAATACAGATACATATAACAAACAGATGTTTTCGTTTCATTTCTGCCTCCTTGTAAATAAATAATATCCGGCTCATGGCATTCCGGTGTAATAATACCATGAGCCGGAATTCAGCGATTAGCTATGTGTAATGACCACACTACCCTTGATGAAATAGTCTTCTTCAGTATTTCCGAATTGGCAGGTGTAGCTATCATCGGGGTCAAGGCCGTCAATAGTACGAGACACCTGGTCCCACCTGTAAGCTTTCCCAAACGATTTGGTCGGCTGGCCGGAATAACGTGCCGTAACCTTAAATGTTTGATTGTACTCCGAGCCAACAAGCGGTGTGGTGGAATCCTGTGTTTTATACAAGCGTGCTGTTGCGACAAACTTCAATTCTCCCGCAGAGGTTGGAGAATACTCTTTTGGAGTATTCACAAAGCTTCGGAAGTTAACCGCGACAGTGCTCTGAGCTGCAAGTGCAGTACCGGCGACCGCGAACACCATTACCAAGGCAAAGACGAGAGAAACAATTCGTTTCTTCATGGCAATATCCTCCTTCTGATTTGTCCCTGTACATGTAATGTACAGTTGCGTACAAGGTTCCGCCAATAACCTCTACCTTATAGACGCCTGAGGGCAGAAAAATATGACACGTTTTCAAAAAATACTATTTGTGTTTTTATTCTTTTCGGGCCAAACAGAATGTATGTTCCCTTTTGCTTTCTGCTGTGTTATACTATCACCATTAGCAATAACAATACTTGAGACGGGGGTGAAGCGATAATACAGAAAGGTCCTTCTCTGACCGGACGACTCATAGAGTATGGAGGGATGTAGACAAACCACATATCTTAAGCAGAAAGGAACAAGGGGGCAGGAAATGAGACAAAAGGGAGATACGCAGGAAAAGCAAAACACGAAAGAAACGGAGGACCCGAAGGAAAAGAAAGAAAAAGAGAAAATGAAAGGCGAAATGAAAAATGTCAGGATGGATGAGATCATGAAATTGCTGTTTAGCGTTTCCAAGCCATTACTGATCCGAGCCATCAATTATTTCTTCAACGAGAACTATGATGAGAATGATGATGTTCCGATCAAGTTTAATGACAAGGAAAGCGTAAGCGATGATCTGAGATTATCCATTGCCGATCTGGTGTTACAAGTGGCGAAACCGCCCGTATACCACTTTGAATTTCAGCTGAGCAAAACAACAAGCGACAATAAAATGGTGATCCGAATGTTTAAGTATGGGGTTCAGCAAGCGCTGAATACCAAAAAGGAGCTGGATACTGAGACAACCTTGTATTTTCCGAAGCAAGCGGTCCTCTATCTGGAAGAAGGGGAAAGTCCTAAGGATGATCTGAAACTGAAGCTCATATTTCCCATAACCGAAAATGGAGCGCAGACTGTCATTTATAAAGTTATTGTAAAACGGATCTGGGAGATCGGGAAGGAAGAAAAGATGGAAAAGGGGCTATACTTCTTGCTGCCCCTTGATCTATTCCGGATCAGGAGGAAGGTTGAAAAAACCAAGACAGCGGATGATATGGAATATAAACAATTGTCAAATGAAATAAAAACTGCTACAATAGAGATAGCAAGAGCAGCAACAGAGTTAAGAGATATGGGTAAAATAGCGGATGAAGATCACGATAAGATCCTCACGGTGACCGGTTATTTGTTCAATTATTTCGCATATAGATATGCGAATCTGAAATTGCAGAGGGAGGTGCCTAAAGTGCTGAAATCCCTGTATAGCATAGCCAAGCAGGAAGGCATAGAGCTGGGTGAACGGAAGGGTATTCAGAAAGGCATTCAGGAGTCGGCTAAGAAGTTACTGGAGAATGGTATGGATGTGGATTTTATTTGCCGTACGCTGGAATTGCCCAGAGAAATGGTGGAAGAACTGCAAAGAGAGAGGATAAACTAAATAAGCCGGCGATGCTCCATTTGGAGATCGCCTTTTTTATGCGTCCTTCGTCCCGCCCCCGGCATGGGCTCAGTCCAACGGGTGGTCCTTAATGGATTTCTGAAGAAAATGTACCTTTTGTCTACTCGATAAACTCTCCTGTTATGGCGTTGAGCCGTATCTAAAAATAGCTTTTTTGGTTTTCTTCCCTTACTTTTTTTGTTTGTTCGGCATCCAGTATCCAGGCAGGGACCATCTCAAATTCCCGTGAGATAATCGGGCCGTCAGGAGATTCCCTTTCTATTGCAGTAAGGACAGGGTAATACATCAGGCTGATTTTGCTGATCGTAATCGGGTCCGTTAATTATGATCTGCTCATATTTCCCGACAAGGCATCCAGGGCCTCATCCAGAGATAAAACAGGAGAAGGCGACGTCTTTTTCGAAACCTCCTCATAAAGCCCATATACACTACAATAGGATATCCCATCGGCCGACACGATCACCTCCACCCTACTTCCGTCGACAGCCACTCCGCCCGATTGCTGCATTGTATACCCGGTTGGGGTAACGGGCAAACCATTCATAACAACATTGAAAATGATATCGTAACATTCACCCGCTACGGTCCATTCCTCTTTCAGCTTAATTTTACCGGTATTTTTCATATCGGTCAGCCATTCATTTTCTTTTATTTTCTTCTCATATATGTCCTGCTCTTTTTGCAGGGTTTGGGCGTCCAACGCATAGATAAGCGGTTCGGACAAGGAACGTATGCCCAGTTGCTCCAGCAGATGAGCAGCCTCCTGAACGGCATTTTCCTTCGATGCAAAACCCAGGGAATCCACCTGAAACCGGTCTATATTCTGAATACGCCCTCCTCCATGCTCACAAATTCATGTACATATCGACTCAACTGCGTTTCATACTTGAAATCGCTTTCACTGACATTCAATTGCCTGTCGGATTTGGAGTAGAGGGTACGTTCTTCCCCGGTCATTTTTTCCGGATTGTCGTCTCCAAAAGAGACAGTTCGCACCTGATCCGCATCAAAATGCTTGAACCTGACCTCAGCGGACGGATAGGAGGAATTCTGCTTTTCCCCCATGGAAGACTTCCGCATCGGCAATCAGGTATTCCCCCAGTTTTTTCGTATATCTGTCGCTTTCCGCACCGGACGGCACAGGAGGTGTGCTTCCCCCATCAGAAGAATCAGGAGTTGCGGCGTCTATATGGTGTATGGCTATATGCCGTAACAAAAATCAATGAGGAGGAGCTCTCATGAAGAACAAAAAACGTATCACTTGTTTCGTCCTGGCTGTTATGCTTTGCTTAACAGTAGGCGGAACCGCACTTGCTGCAACACGGGGCAGAATAACCCCCTATGGAAAGGTACCCTAATATGCCTATATGGAGTTAGAAGTATAGTAAATCGAACCGGTGATGGTATTCACATAAAAGGCAGCCGAGCTCCCGGATACCCTGCTTATCTCCTTTTGCCTTTTCTCCTGTGGGATCGGGGTCCTTTTTCTCCCTGTCCGGAGTTTCCTCCGGCGAAGAAGTCCCATTATCTTCCATATCGGAGTCCGTCGGTTTTGCGGTATCGGTGGGCATCGTCGGATCAACAGGAATCGGGTTTTGATTCTGCAACTCCGTGTCACTGCAGGAGATCAGACTGATCAGAATCAGAAAAACACATGACAGGGATACGGATTTGATTTGATGCATCATAGGATAAATATACTCCTTTCTTTTCTATAAAACAGGATAGGGCATCCTGCAGTCATCCAGTTCAATATGTTTTGTTGTATTCTATATAGACGGTATGAAAAACGTCTGTTATATATATAGACATATCAGCAAGAAAAAGGTTTCATGCCGATGAGAACTTTTACAAATTGTTTACAGCTCCGATCAATAACTCAACCTTCTGCCGATCCCTTTCCCGGTAATGGTGTCCATGGGCGGGAAACGCTGTACTGGATCCAAACTTGCTAATGTTAAAATAAATCTGGCTCATGGCATTCCGGTATCATATGCCATGAGCCGAAATTCAGTGATTAGTTGCGTAATGACCTCACTGCCTTTGATGAGAGAGCTAACCGCATCGTTTTACTCCAGTATTTGCTTAACTTCTGTGGTAACACTGTCCACCAAATACGCGGTTCCATCGTCCAATTCGATTTCATAATGAAGTTTATAGCTGTTTCCTTCAACCGGAGCATATACCAGTTTATTCCTATTGACTTCGCCGGCATCCTTATTTTTTATTTTCACTTTTGGCCATTCTCTATTATTTTGAAATTTACTATTTCATATCTATATTTGCAATATTGCGCAATCAAATCACTATGTGTTGCTATCACCAGAGTCTGTCCTTCGCCAATCAAAAGATCCAATACCTTCAGAACATCGTGCTCAGAGGCTTCATCCAGTGCTCCTGTCGGCTCATCCGCAAGCAGAATATCAGGTGATTTTACCATCGCTCTCGCAATGGCGATCCGCTGACATTGCCCACCTGAGAGTTCATTAGGATACCTGTTTTTGAACATTTGTACATCCAAGAGTGTCATGATTGCTTCTACTTTATCATGAATGTCTCTATTATCCTTCTTCAGGCATTTAAGTGGAAAGGCCACATTGTCATAACAAGTTCTGTCCGACAGCAGTCTATAATTCTGCGTTACAATGCCAATATGTTTCAGCCGGTATGCCGCTATTTTATCGCTGTCCTTTTCAAGCTTCTTTCCCTGATAATAATAGTCCCCCAAATAGTCCAGATCCAGACCAGCAAGAATGTTTAGAAGCGTCGATTTTCCCGAACCGCTCCGCCCCTTGATTGCTACAGAACTACCTCTTTCAATGCGTAAATTCGCATCTTGAAATACTCTGCAAACGGTATCTTTACTTTTGCCGAACTGTTTTGTTATACCAGATAATTGAATCATAACATCTCGCTCCTTTCTTATATCCGTCCCTGTACGCTGTCTAGTAATCCGGGCTTATTGATAAAATATACAAAAGCCAATAAACCACCGGAAATAGTAAAAGGAAACAATGTAGACAGAAAAGAAAAATACTGAAAACACAGTCCGATAATGATAACGGATAACCCATAGGCTATGATATAAGGCAAACTGATATCCCTTAAATATATAAACCGATAGGTACCATCACCTATGAGCCAATATGCCTGATATACATCAAGCCGTCTTGCCAGAATTAAGTTCCCCACTTGGCACTGAATAAAAGCAACCAATATACCTACCAACAGCATTGTTGCCGACAGAAGCCTTTGATTTTCCTTTATTACAGAGATCATTTCGGCATACCTCATGGAAAGGATAGGAATACCAACCACCGAAAAATCTGTAAACTCCGTTGAATCAGCAATATTCTTTATTTCTCTTAAAAATGACTTCTCGCCCAGCGTTGTTGCAGCATCGCCATTGATCATAGCAAAATATAAGATTCCCTCGAAATGAAAATCCATTGCATCTACCGATTTGCAGAGCTCTGGATAAGGCATAACAATATACTTATCCAAATAAAACTCGGGATTTCCTTTATAGTAGACAAACGTATTCGGCTCCAGCAAACCAACGACCTCGAAGGTCATAGTGCGACCATAAAAATTACCTTTGAAAGTACTTCCCACGGCATAGACACCATTATAATCCGCACCAAGCAAAACAGGCAAAACGCCTTTTTGGTAATCCACAGCATGCCAATCAATAGACAGGCCTTGTGCTGCACTGAGTTGGTATAACTCAAACGCTGCGGAATTCAATTGTATTGCTTTGACATTGCTGGTATCCAGTATCTTCTCATTTCTAAACTCCTGTGAATTATATAAGAATCCTGCATCCCCCTTATATTGTTTTATATTGATTGGTTGATTGAATATTGATATAAATTCCAATTTGGAGGACTCAACAAGCCCATTATAGAATTCGCCCAAGCGGTTGATATTTTTTGAATGCTGCCTGAATTCATAAAATGCATCTGCATCATAAAAATTATCTACAATGGTATAAAACCGTTTCCCCTCATAGACGTTTTTAATACGACTTTCTTTTGCCATTGCAGTGTTTTGGAGCGTAAACAGAATTCCTGTTATGACGAAAAACGCAGTCAATACACATGTGCTTAATATATAAAATACAGCATATGTCTGCATCAATCGATTTATCGAATGGAGTTGGGATTTAACGTTGTGAAACATTGTGTGGCTTCACCTCCCCTACATTTCTCCAAAACAGAAAAAGATAGGCTGTTGAAAATATTATGTAAATTATCACGCTCGACGCAACAAACTCGAAAAACAGCTCATGGTTCATGGTAGCCCATATAACCACTGCAGAAATAAAAAATGAAACTACAGCAATACGACATAGGTCTCTTCTTAGAATAGTTCTTTTGCTTACTCCGATTTCCATACAAGTTTCCCTGTCCTCCTTCGTAATAACCAAATAGTAGTGTATTGCCAGTACCGAGGCACAAAGTATCACCAGCCAAGTCATGTACCTCACCCAATCTGATAGAAAAGTTATATCAAACCATCTTTCTACTCCCTTGTTTTCTAATGGATGCCCTTTCAGCCAATGTAATTCAGAAATATGGGGCCCGTCAAATATAAGAGGGATATCCGGCTGATTGAGTAGAGCCGAATTATTGAGCAAAACCGTATTTTTCAAAGGGCTATCCTCTGTTATTCCAAGTTTTCCAATGACAGGATAACGAACATTGCCGTAATCGAAATATTCCTTGTTATTTCGTTTATAGGTTTGAATCTCCAGTCCGACAATAGCTTCACCGCTATCCTTTTTCGAGAAAGCTCTCCCCAGCTTAAGAGGGAACGTAACTTGTTTATAATCTGTTGCATAAAATGCAATAATTTCCTGTTCCGTATCTCTTTTAAGCGAACCAAAAATCCAAAACACTTCCTTGGGCGAGGCAAATTTCCGCCATAAAGAACTCATTTCTTTTTCCGCTTGTATCGTATGAGGTGAAAGCAAATTATTGCTCTCTAAAACGAGTAATTTTTGGACATATTGAAACTGGCTCTCAAAGCCCTTCAGCAAAAAAATGCAAACCAAAATCAATATCCATCGTACTATCTTAAAGTGTGGTTTGATTTTCATCGTTGAAATTCATCATTCCTTTCACTTTACTCAAGGTATAGCGCTACATTAAGTTAAAAGGCCCAAGATTAGGAGTTGCCTGTCCATAAATAAAAAGTGGTCATCCTGCCTCTAAACTTGGGAAGAAACAGTCTACTGCCTTTATTATTAATATATCGGCAGTAGACTAATATCAATTATGTCCATTTATTAAGTAATGTTGAGATTACTGCATATAGAACCGTTCCGTTCTAATGACCGTAGTAAGTTCGCGCTTTATCATCAATATCTGGATCATATGCCCACCAAGGAGAGATTGCTTCCGTGCCATCTTCTCCCCAAATCCGCCCTGAATCAGTTAGAATATAAGTTGTTCCCAAAAAATATTGTTCCATCCTGGCTCTTGTATAATGATATACCCCTACCCAAGTGGTCCACCCATGAGCTCGATGGTTTCTTGTTCCATCTATTACTTTACTCTCTCTTTTTCCAGTATGTTTTACTTCTCCTTCATCTGCAGCAGGGATGGAGATCTTATCCGTTAAGGAATTGTTATAATCTGACACTGTCTTAAAATAACCAGTCCTTTCATCCCAACCACCTGACACACCTTGACCATCCGCTGCATAGGCATGACCTATGCTAAAGAACAAAGCTATAGTCAATAATGAAAACAAAACTCTTCGTATCATAAATATATCATCTCTCCTTTTGCAAGACCCCTGTATTATTTTTGTGGTATTTAACTCGAAAGTTAACCACCACAATTATTCTACAGAATAGACGCCTGGGCACAGGAAAATATGACACGTTTTCTAAAAATATATATTTTTTATTTTCAATTTTGACGTCATATTTTCTGTAGTTGCGGCGTCTATATAGTGTACGGCTATATGCCGTAACAAAAATTAGCTTAGGAGGAGTTCTCATGAAGAACAAAAAACGTATCACTTGTTTCGTCCTGGCTGTTATGCTTTGCTTAACAGTAGGCGGAACCGCACTTGCCGCAACACGGGGCGGAATAACCCCCTATGGTTCGGTAAAACTGAGAAGTGGTATGCCTAAGGTATCCACGAACACGTATAAACCTTGGGCAAGTGTCACGACAACACTATCAGAAGATCTGGAAGTTGGATTCAGATTGTACAAAGTAGTTGGAAATTCCGAGGAACTAATTACTTCAAAAAGTGTTAGTGACACTGATACATTCGTAAAAGCAGAAAAAGAAGTTACCCTCAGTCCGGGCACGTATAGACTATATGCGTGGTGTGAAGGAGAAACTCAGTCCGACGAATCTAGTGACACTTATACGATACGCTGACCTGAGTACATAGTGCTCAGATGCAGTCGTAAAAGCGTCCCGCAAGTGCAGGACGCTTTTTATAATCTCATCATCCCTTGAGCAAATCAATCAGTGCTTCTACGTCAACACCTTTTTCCGCCCCGATGTCTAATAGGGAATCATCCAGAACTGCGGTGCCTGAAAAAGTGCCGTCTATCGGGTCGATGACATGATAAAGCTCTTTACCGTCCATAATGATAGCTTTTTGAAAGGTGGCACCCTTTACATGAGTAGAACTGTTAACTTCAGATCCCCATTCCTGAATCATATTTACAGCCAATGCATCACTTGTCTGATATTCCGTCATCAGCATTACCCCAATGTCCTCATCGGTAATGCTGTATATCGTCTTAAGCTCCAGCCAATCCGCTTCTCTCCAACTCAATATAGTCCATAGCAGCATGGGAGTTTTCGTCGTTACGGGTTTCCATAATAATAGCGGGATCGGTCGGAGATTAGCCTTTGACTCTTTTCGTATGTAACTGATCGCTGCGTTTAGAATGCACTTTTTAAAAAAGGCATAAGGATTATCAATATTCCTTTGGCGATTTTGCTCCTTCAAAATGGAAACCGCAACATTCTGCATCACATCAGACGCCGCCTCATCTTCTTTCATAATCATGAATGCAATTTCCAGCAACGATGGATAGCGCTCAATATATATGTCAATCAGGCCCCGGTGATCTCCCGATTGAGATTTCTCCGCCAAATCCTGGCCATCCCGCTCCTTCTCCTCCTTTTCAATGACGCCGGCGTCATTGGTATCGCCATCGGCATCGGAGCGCCGATAGGACCAGCCGATATCCTTCTCCATTTCCATATATTACATCTCCCCGCTCCCGCTCTTTGCCATAGCACCCCCGCAAAACTGTCGACAGTTTTCTTGCTCCTACTCTATAGACGCACCGGCTCCAGAAAATATGACACGGAATTTACTTTATTTTTATTTTTTTCTGTATAGCAGAAGAAAGCAACATTCAGCTGTAGGCCGATACGCTTCACGGCCTGTACTTTATTCCCATTATATACCTGATTCTGTATGACAGCAATCGTTTAAAGGATTTTTGCAGGAGTTGATGTTGAAAACTTCATATTTTCATGATAAGATATAATTGTGAAATTATTTTGGTACGGAAGGAAATACTATCGGACGTAGAAGTCGTTACTCTGAATGTGCTTCCATATCGAATTACTTATTGATTATATGGTTAATCTTCCGAATTTTTCTCATAAAATTCGGGATTCACGATTAGCCATCATATAAAATTATCAGAAAAGGAGAAAAAGAATGACTACGAATCAGAAGCTGCTGGACTGGGTAAATGAAATGGCCGCCATGTGTCAACCTGACAAGATCCATTGGTGTGACGGTTCTGAGGAAGAGAACGACCGCCTCCTGCAAGGGATGGTTGAGAGCGGCATGGCCATAAAGTTGAACCCTGAGAAGAAACCGGGCTGCTACCTCTTCCGCAGCGACCCATCGGATGTTGCCCGCGTGGAAAACAGGACGTTTATCGCCTCCGTAAAACAGGAGGATGCGGGGCCTACAAATAACTGGATTGATCCGGTTGAACTGAAGGATACGATGAAGAAGTTGTATCAGGGTTCCATGAAGGGGAGAACAATGTATGTGATTCCTTTTTCCATGGGGCCGATCGGTTCTTTCGCTTCCAAGATCGGAGTGGAATTGACCGACAGTCCATATGTTGTGACGAATATGCGTATTATGACCCGTATCGGCAAGAAAGTGCTTGATGTCCTCGGCGACGGTGAATTTGTCCCCTGCCTGCATTCGGTAGGCGCGCCTTTAAAGGAAGGGGAAAAGGATTCCACCTGGCCCTGTGCTCCCATGGAATATAAGTACATCAGCCATTTCCCCGAAGAGAGGACCATATGGTCCTATGGTTCCGGTTACGGCGGAAATGCCCTCCTGGGAAAGAAGTGCTTTGCCCTGCGTATCGCATCGGTCCAGGCCAGGGATGAGGGCTGGATGGCGGAACACATGCTGATCCTCCGGCTCACCGACCCGGAAGGGAATAAGAAATATATTACCGGAGCTTTCCCCAGTGCATGCGGAAAAACAAATCTTGCCATGCTCATTCCCACCATTCCGGGCTGGAAGGTTGAAACCATCGGTGACGATATCGCGTGGATGAAGTTCGGCAAGGATGGCCGCCTATACGCCATCAATCCGGAAGCGGGCTTCTTCGGTGTGGCACCGGGAACTTCCATGAAGTCCAACCCCAATGCGATGCACAGCATCGAAAAGAATACCATATATACCAATGTTGGTTTAACCGACGACGGAGATGTCTGGTGGGAGGGAATCGGCTACGACGCACCGGAACACCTCATCGACTGGCACGGCAAGGATTGGACTCCGGCAAGTGATAAGCCCGCCGCCCATCCCAATGCCCGCTTTACGGCACCGGCGAAACAATGCCCCGTAATCGCACCCGAATGGGAAGATCCTGCCGGCGTGCCCATCTCCGCTATATTGATCGGCGGTCGTCGGCCGACCACGATTCCTTTGATCCATGAGAGTTTTGACTGGGCTCACGGTGTATTCATGGGTTCGATCATGGGATCGGAAATCACGGCGGCCACGATTTCCGACAACATCGGCAAGGTACGTCGCGATCCGTTTGCCATGCTGCCCTTCTGCGGATATCATATGGGAGACTATCTCCAACACTGGCTGGATATCGGAGAAAAAACAGATCCGGAGAAACTGCCGAAGATCTTTTATGTAAACTGGTTCCGCAAGGATAAGGATGGCAAATTCCTCTGGCCCGGATTCGGAGAAAACAGCCGTGTGCTGAAATGGATCTTTGAAAGGGTTTCCGGCAAAGGGAAAGCAGTAAAATCGCCTATCGGCTATCTGCCCACACCGGATGCCATCGATACCGAAGGACTTGACGTCAGCGAAGCGGATATGAAAGAGCTTCTGAAGGTAAACAAAGAGGAATGGCGAAAAGAAGCTGCCAGCATCAAAGAAGATTACAAAAAATACGGGGATAAACTCCCGAAAGAATTGGAAAGACAGCTGGAAGCCCTGAATAAACGGCTTGCGGAGTAAGCTTTTAAGCTTTCGTTGTGGAAACAGAATACGGAATTAAAAACAAATACGGAGTCAAGAAGCGGCTGAGGGGATTCCCCCCAGTCGCTTTTTCATTCCCAATTGGAATATATTTGTTTTTTGCGTCCCTTTTTCCGAAGTCAAAGCGTATTATATATAAAAAGACAGCAAGAGGAAGAAAAGAGATGCAGGAGCCATCGTCTTCCATAAATTTATCCGCTGTAAAGTGATACGCTGATAAGATATCCTTCAATAACCTGATATCGGCCAGCATATATTTGATCATCCGGCCTGTTCTTCGGCCTGCTCCGACTCCCCCAACCGGAACTTTTTATGAACGGCCTGTACCGCTTTCTCCGCCTCATCCGTACGTACCAGGCAGGATATCTTGATTTCCGAGGTGCTGATCATATGGATGTTGATATCTGCCTCCGCCAGAGCCTCGAACATTGTGGCAGCCACACCGGGATGGTTGACCATGCCGGCACCCACAACCGACACCTTGGCAACATCCTGGCTGAAGCTGACATCGGCAGCTCCGATATCATCCAGGTTCCGGTTGATCAGATCAATGGTTTCCGTCAGCTGCGATTTGGCAACGGTGAAGGAAATGTCCTTCGTATCGCCTCTGCCGATGCTCTGGAGGATGATGTCCACATTGATCCCGGCATCCGCCAGAAACTTGAATATTCTATAGGCTACCCCGGGAATGTCCCTGACCGCAAGTATGGATATTCTGGCGATATCCTTGTCATAGGCGACTCCCTTTATCATCATTTTTTCCACTTCGTTTACCTCCTTGACCAGGGTCCCTTTATGATTGTTGAGACTGGAACGAACGACCATCCTGACATTGTATTTTTTCGCCAGTTCTACGGAGCGGTTATGCAGAACTCTGGCGCCGAGGCTTGCCAATTCCAGCATTTCTCCGAACGAAATATCCTCCAGCTTCCTGGCGTCCGGCACAATCCTGGGATCAGCCGTATACACGCCGTCCACATCGGTATAGATTTCACACAGATCCGCATTCAGTATGGCAGCCAGGGCAACCGCCGTCGTGTCGGACCCGCCCCGTCCCAGGGTGGTGATATTGCCTTCCTCGTCGATACCCTGGAAGCCGGCGACAATGACGATCCTTTTCCGGTTCAGCTCCGCCCGGATCCGGCTTCCGTCAATGTCCTCGATACGGGCGTTGCCGTGTATGGTATTGGTTTTGATCCCTACCTGCTGGCCGGTGAAGGATACCGCCTGACAGCCCAGTTTTTCTATCGCCATGGCCATCAATGCGATGGATATCTGCTCACCTGTGGACAAAAGCATGTCCATTTCCCGTTTGGATGGTTTCTCACTGATTTCTTTCGCCTTTTCGATCAGCTCATCCGTAGTGTCTCCCTGAGCAGACAGCACCACAACGACATCATTGCCTTCCCGATACGTTTTGACGATCCGCCCGGCCACATTCCTTACCCGCTCGGCATTGGCTACCGAGCTGCCTCCAAATTTCTGAACAATCAACGCCAAATTGGTTTCCTCCCTTAAAAACGCCAGATGAAATAAACGGCATTACTTTATACATTTTCAGACTTCCATAATTCGCATGGTATGAATCACAGCTTCCACGGAGGACAACGCATTCAACGCTTCCCGCTTTTGCTCAAATTCCGCTTCCTTCAGGCATTTCCCGGTAAGGATGGCAGCTTCTCCCTGCAGCAATGGATTCCGGGAAACATGGATCCGTACACCGGGGAACAGGGCTTCCGCTTCCCTTTCCAAAACAACGGCATCCTTTGTCCTGATCCGGATCAAAAACCGGCATTCCGTTTGTTCCGTGTTCAGAACGGCAGGATCGGTTTCCTCATATAAAACCGGATTTTTCGCATCCCCCGGCAGCCGGGATGCCTCGATGATATCTCCGACCACCGCACTGGCGGTAGGCAGCTTGCCTGCTCCCCGTCCATAGAACATGACGTCTCCGATGGCATCCCCCTTGACCAGAATGCCGTTGAAGACGTCCTCCACATCGGCTAGAGGATGTCCGGCCGGCAGAAGGACGGGACCGACCTTTGCGCAGATACCCGCTTCCGATTTGGAAGCACGGGCGATCAGCTTGATGACATAATCCAGTTCCCGGGCATAGATCATATCTTCTTTTGTAATATCCGTGATGCCCTCGGTTTGTATATCAGTGTACCTTACATGCTGCTGAAAAGCAATGGAACTCAGGATGGCAATTTTTCTCTGTGCGTCATAACCTTCGATGTCCGCGGAAGGATCCCTTTCCGCATAGCCCATTGCCTGGGCGTCGGCCAACGCATCTTCAAAGCTCTTTCCCTTATTTTTCATTTCAGACAGGATATAGTTGGTGGTCCCATTCAGGATGCCGGTCACTTCATAAATCTCATTTCCGGCAAGACACTGCTTCAGAGGCCGGATAATCGGAATACCCCCGCCGACACTGGCTTCAAACAGATAAACCGCATTATGGTCCCGGGCAATCCTCTGGAGCTCCGCGCCATGCATTGCCACCAACTCCTTGTTGGAGGTAACAACATGCTTTCCCGACTCCAACGCTCTCTTGGTAAAGGCGTAGGCAGGATTGATTCCGCCCATGACTTCGACCACTATTTTGATTTCCGGATCTCCCAGAATATCCTCGACATCCCTGGTAAACAGATGATGATAAGAAAGCCCGGGAAAATCACGGAGATCAAGGATTTTCTTTATCCGGATCTCCACACCGGCTCTTTTTGCTATACTGTCGGCATTCTTCTGCAGCACCTCCACCACACCGGAGCCTACCGTCCCATGCCCCATAACGCCTACATAAACCACTTGAAAAAACTCCCTTCAGACCGAATAACGTTTACTCCTGTGCAATGACCTCGATCTTTCGTACGCCCGGCAACCCGGAAAGCCGGTCGATCAGGGTTTCCCGGCCTTCCTTCATCTGCTTCGTGTCAACCGATATGGTTACATTTGCAGTATCATGTATGGGGATGTTCTGATTGATGGTGAGAATATTCCCCATTTCCTCCGCTACCATGTTCAGAATGCCGGACAAGACACCGGGCATGTCGGACAGGGTCAGGGATAGCGTGATGATTTTCCCCCTGCTTCCTTCGGAGAAGGAAAATACGGAATCCTTGTATTTGTAAAAGGTACTTCTGCTGATGCCCGTCATCCGGATGGCATCGTTTATGGTAGCCGCCTGACCGGTTGTCAGAAGCTTTTTTGCCGCAACCACATGCCGGAACACATCCGGAAGGATATCGCTGTTTACCAGGTAAAACACCTTTTTATTGTCCACTTCGGATCCCCTCCCTCAAATGTCTTTGCAGGAAGGACATTTGTGTTTATACTAGGGAATTTTACCACACCGGCTTTTGAATTGACAAGATGACAAATAGTACAAAAATCGTATAATACAGCGATGTACCTTTATATTTATACAATTTTCTTCTGTTTGCTCAACCGGACGGATTTTTGATGATTCCGGCTTACGGGAATTCTTCGCATATGCGCGGCACAGAAAATGGAAAGCGGAAGCCTGTTCTGCTCAGGTTTCCGCTTTCATCCTTTTCTGTTTGTACCTGTTGTTCTGCCTGATTTGCCTTTTATTTGAGGATATTCTTCAGGAAGTCCACTGCCAGCTTAATGTCCTTTTCCGGCTGCCCTCCCACCTCCCGCTCAATGGTGAGGAAACCGTTGAAACCGACCTCCTCCAGCGCTTTCAGGTAATTGGGAAAATCAACGGAGCCTTCTCCCAGGGGAGTTTCCAGAAAATAATCCTCCATGCGGAGATCCTCGATGCCGCCCTCCGCAAAGAAGTTATAGATCCGCTCGGGATCGGTCTTCTGCTTCATGATACCGTCCTTGGCGTGCGTATGAACGATATCATCCTTCAGGGTATGGACGGCCTGCACGGGATCATCATCCGTTACCATAACGAGATTGGCAGGATCCAGGTTGACCCGGACACCTCCGGAGGAAAGGCTGTCCAGGAATTTTTTCAGAGTGGTGGCTTTTTCCGGACCGGTTTCAATGGCAAAATATGCTCCTACTTCATCTCCATATTCTCCCAAAGCATTGCAGGCATCCTGCAAGACCTTGTAACGGTCATGGTTTGGGTCGGATGGTATGACTCCGATATGGGTGGTAACCACATCGGTCTCCAGGTCCTCGGCCAGATCCATGATCCTCCTGGACTGCTCCACCCTGCCGGGATTGTCCTTTGCCACGGCAAAGCCATGGCCGCCCATGTCTCCGCACAAAGCCGATACGACCAGCCCGTTGGACTTGATGATGTCCAGAATTTCCTTCCTTTTCGAGGCGCTCAGATTCTGTGGAGCCATCTCCCCGTTGGTCGCATAGATCTGAATCCCTTCTGCGCCGACCTCCGCCGCCTTTTTAATTCCTTCCGTGATCCCCAGGCGGAAGGAATCCACCATAACGCCGATTTTAAAACGCTTCATTTTTAAGCAACCGCTCCTTTCTATTTATCCTTTTATCACTTTCCCTGTTTGATCAAAACATTGTTATTGCCTTGTTACCAATGCATTCGGGAACTACAGGAATATCCTTTTTCTTTCCTTTCCGGATTGATACACGGCGCAGATCAGTTCCTGGGTCTTCCTTGCTTCTTCTCCGTCCAGGAAGGGTTTCTCTCCCTTTGAAAGGGACTCGTAATAAGCATTGATCTGCTTGGAATGGCTGACACCCCAATAATCCTTTACGGACCCGTCCGCCTGGATCTGATCGGAAGGATCCCGGTCGGCCGACAGTTCCTTTCCATTATTGAACCGGATGACGGCTTTGTCGGAAACCATCTTTGCCAGTCCGTTTTCACAATGGATCTCCACCTCGATGGGTGCATCATAGGTATAATAGTTCAGGGTATGGAAAATCGTGAACGCTCCGTTTTTGTACTTTACAACACCTTCGGCACAATCCTCGACCTCTACCCCCGCATGAGCTCGATTGCTGATATTTGCATCCACATATTCGATGGGGGAATCCATAAACCATCTCATCAGGTCCATGGTATGAATCGCCTGGTTGATGAGAACGCCGCCGCCCTCCTTATCCCACGTGCCCTTCCAATCGCTGCTGCTGTAATATTTTTCGGGACGATACCAGTTGACTCTGAGCCTGCCGGACAGGATCCTGCCCAGCTCTCCGGATTCCAGTGTCTTTTTGATCAGCATGGATCCGGCATTGTAACGGTTTTGAAAAATGACCCCGAGTGTGACATTGTTTCGTTTGCATGCATCGATCATCTTATCCGCATCCGCAAGGGAAATGGACATCGGCTTCTCGGTCAGAACGTTAACGCCATGGTTTGCCGCGTAGACCGCAATGATCGGGTGCAGATAGTGGGGCGTACAGATGTGCACGGCATCCGGTCTTTCCTTATCCAGCATCTCCTTGTAATCCGTATAATACCTGCATCCATAGCGCTCGGCGGCAGCCTTCGCCCGGTCCTCCCGGATGTCGCATACCGCAGCCAGCTCCGCAAGCCTGGCTGTCTTCAATGACTCCAGATGAACGGTGGAAATGGCGCCGCAGCCAATCAGCCCGACCTTGAATTGTTTCATGAAAAATATCACCTTCGAATCCTAATATGTTGGTCGTATCCCTTGTATATATTTATTACCAAGGTTCGCCAAGGAATATTATATAGAATATATGGATTATTTCAAGCGGAAAACCAAAATTGACAAAGAAAATAACCAAAAAATCGCGTTGGAAACATTCGCACTAGGCCGCTTTATTCTCTTTTCGCAGTTCTGTTACCAGTCGGATCTCCCCGTAACTGTAGCCGGAGCCCAACTGTTCCCGGATCCCTTTAAGGCCCTTCTCCCCCGCCGCGTCCGAGGCCCGTAGGATACCGGCTATTCTTTCTTTCGGAAGGATAGTCTCCGGATCCAAACCGTATTGCGGAATCAGGCGGATAAAATGAGTATAGATCGTGCTGACCGTCCGTCCGCGTTCTCTGGCGATATCCGAAACGGACAATCCCTCCCGGTACAGCTCATAGGTGATCTGCACCGTATCCTTGACAAGGGGTTCCCCGCTGCCGGACCTTTCTCCCAACAAGTCATCCAGAAACTCCATAACGGACCGGATAAAGGGAAAGCGCTCTGAATAGCTCCGGTTGCCAAAACGGGAAATCATCCGTTTGATAACGGTATGCACATCCATTTCCATCAGCCCATAATATTGCAGCAGGTCCTCCAGAGGCCGATACATCGGATCCTGCAGCCGGTAATGATACCGGAACATCATTGCCTCCTGCTCGGGAAGAGCGCCCAGCAGCTCCCGTATCTGCTTTGTCAGCTGCCGGCAGGTCAGGTTCAGGGTATACCGGTTACGGAAGCGGTCCCGCAGCTTTTCCGGGGTGGACCGGTAAATAAACTTCTCCAGCCTCTTCCGGGCAGAAAGCTCCGGTTCCATTTGTTCCAACAATGCGGTAAGATCCAAATCCTGAAAAGCACCGTCCCCCCATAGCTGCAACAGGCCGGTAAGATCGGACAGAAAGCTGTCCAAAACCATGCCTCTGCCGGATATCTCCAGACTCCTCCGCCTTTCCTCCGTCTGACGGACAAAATCCTTCATTCTCTCCGCTTCGCTCCCCTCCAGCGCCGCCAGCATGTTCCCGCCCTCTTCCGTGAGATGGAGCATGGGAAAGGTGTAACCGCCTGACGGAATGTCCTTGATGCACACCAGATCATTTTCCAGCAAATCAGATAGGGTGTCCTCGACCTCTTCCCGATCCAAC
>ENA-UOOK01002694-UOOK01002694.1-fermentation-metagenome-genome-assembly--contig:-NODE-2694-length-21290-cov-3.798587_pt1 | contig 21290 bp, 14 predicted proteins | sample MGYA00245777_ERZ724023 | MGnify/ENA primary metagenome ERZ724023 (study PRJEB28704, sample SAMN03018312) | fermentation metagenome | biome: anthropogenic terrestrial biome; feature: soil; material...
AAAATTCTATCTGCTTTCTCACTGGGTGGAAGACCGCACGATTTATTCTTATTCCAGAGCAGAAAACTATGCAGAAAAGAATACTGGTATTGTTATTTCACGAAATGATATGACCGGACAGATCTGGTCAGGTGCATTTCGGGAGAATGATAATAATCATTTGTATCTGATGGATTCCAAGTGTAACTTCTGTGAGGTGGATCTCGACAAGATGTCATATAGGATGATCGATCTGGAAGGAGACAAACCTTCAGACTTCAGAGACAGAGCCCAGATGATTTATAGTAAATATCACCACTGTTTCTTTGCTTCCTTCTATCAGATGTCCGGAATTTATAAGATTTATGAAAACAATGACGGTACTTGGAAGATTGAAAAATATGCAGGGTTCAATGGTAATGGATATGCTACAGGAAACCGTTTGAAAGATGCGCAATTCATAGAACCTTATGGTATGACTGTAACTTCTGATGGAGATATCTATGTTATCAATCGTGCTGGCAGTTTCATTAGTCGTATCTCGGGTGATCAGGTGGATGTTGTCGCGGGTAAACCAGGTACTAGTGGTGAAACAAACTCTGATGCAGAACCATTGGATGCACGATTCAATTCTCCTCAAGATATAGCTGCTGATAGTGAAGATAATTTTTATATTGCTGGTGGATGGGATAGAACCGTAAGAAAACTTAGTATTGAATAGAAAAAATCAAGCAATAAAATAATATGAGACATAAATTATTAATAATTATATTAGCACTGTTCTGTCCATTTGTCAGTGCTATGGCACAATCTGATTTAACGGCTGCAGGCTTGGTTATGACCGAAAATGGCGAAGCAATTATTGGTGCTACAGTAAGTATAAAAGAAGTACCTGGCAAAGGTGTGGTTAGTGATCTTGATGGACATTTCAAAGTAGAAGGCATCAAAGCTAATCAGACTTTACAGGTTACGTATATTGGTTACAAAACATATAAAATGAAAGTAACAAAAACGGATGAACGTATGCGTATTATCCTGAAAGAGGATATTGGTAATATGGATGAAGTTGTTGTTGTAGGCCAAGGTACTCAGAGAAAGATCTCTGTTACTGGAGCTATTACCAATGTGGAAGCGAAGGATTTGCATGTACCCGCAACATCTGTATCAAACATGTTGGGTGGCCGTGTTCCTGGTATAATTTCTGTCACGCGAAGTGGTGAACCTGGTAAGGACTATTCTCAATTTTGGATTCGTGGTATCAGTACCTTCGGTGCCAATTCCAGCGCGCTGGTACTTATTGACGGTATTGAAGGTGATCTGAACAAACTTGATCCGGAAGATATAGAAAGTTTTTCAATATTGAAGGATGCATCTGCTACAGCCGTTTATGGAACCCGTGGTGCAAATGGTGTGGTTCTTGTAACTACTCGTAGGGGTAAGGCCGGGAAACTGAAGATTGATGGTAAAGTAAACATGAATTATTCTTATTCTCCCAGAATGCCTGAATATGTCAATGCTTATGAATATGCTACTCTGGCTAATGAGGCTGCTGTATCCCGAGGTCTGGACCCGATATTCAATGGGGTAGACATGACTCTTTTTAAGAATGGAATGGACCCTGATCTTCATCCGGATGTTGATTGGCATAATGTGATATTGAAAAACCATACTTGGTATCAGCAAGCCCATTTCAGTGCTTCAGGTGGCGGACAGGTTGCCCGTTATTATATCAGTTTGGGTATGCTCAACAAAGATGGTATTTTCAAACAAGATGCCAGAATTAAAGATAAAGATACCAACGTCAAATTCCGCCAATACAACTTTCGGGCTAATGTTGATGTCAACCTGACCAGGACTTCTATTCTGACATTAGGATTGGAAACTACAATACAAGATCGCAACTATCCTGGATATGGCGATAATAGTGATGCCTTGTGGCAAGCTTGCTCAACACTGACTCCTGTTACAGTTCCTCTGGTTTATTCTACCCACCAGTATCCTGCTTATGGTGCAGACAATAATAAAATCAGTCCGTATGTCTTACTCAACCTTACTGGTTACCGTCAGTATTACGGAAATAACACGAAGTTGAATCTTGCTTATAATAAAGATCTGAGTATTATCACAAAGGGACTGTCTACTACTTTATTATTCAACTTTGATTCTAATTCCAGTTTATCAGAGGAGCGCACTAAATGGCCGGCTCTTTATTATGCTACTCAGCGTAAGCGCAATGGAGATCTTGACCTTATTAAGGTAAAAGACTATCAGTCTCAACAATATAGTAACTCCAAATTTGTTGACCGTAAGTTTTATTTTGAGGCGCATATCAACTATGACCATATCTTCAATAAAGATCATCGTGTTGGTGGATTGATACATTACTATATGTCAGATTATAAATCTTCTGATAATACAACTCTTCTTACTGCAATTCCAAAACGCTATATCGGTCTTTCCAGCCGTCTTACCTATTCTTTCAGAGATACCTATTTCATTGAAGGGAACTTGGGATATACCGGTTCTGAAGCTTTTGAGAACGGTCATAAGTTTGGACTTTTCCCTGCAATCTCAGGTGGATGGATTCCTACTCAATATGGGTTAGTCAAGAAAGTTGTACCCTGGCTTAGTTATCTTAAATTCCGACTCTCTTATGGTGAAGTTGGTAATGACCAGATCTCCGGTGTTCGTTTTCCTTATCTTTCACTTATGGGAAGTGGCAACTCCGGTCCATGGAATTCTGGTACTGGTATAACCGAAGTGCAAGTTGGCTCTAATCACCTTCGTTGGGAGAAAGCCGTAAAGAGAAACTTTGGTATTGATGCGAAACTTTTCAATGAACGTATTGACCTTTCTGTAGATTTCTATAAAGATGTACGTTCCGGTATCTACCAGCAGCGTGCCAGTATTCCTGCAGAAATGGGACTCGCTTCACTCCCTTATGCCAATGTCGGTAAGATGAAAAGTTGGGGTATTGACGGACATATCTCCTATACTCAGCAATTGAATAAGGACGCCGGTTTTACCCTCCGTGCTAACCTGACACAATCCAAGAATAAAGTGCTTCAATATGAGGAAACGCTCAAGAGTTATCCCTATCAATACACAGCAGGCTATACATGGGGTATTCAGCGAGGCCTGATAGCATTGGGACTCTTTAAAGACGAGGCGGAAATACGTAACAGTCCTCGACAAACCTTTTCCAGCGAAGTACTTCCTGGTGACATCAAGTATAAGGATGTCAATGGTGATGGCGTTATCAACTGGGATGATATGGTACCATTGAAATACAGTTCCGTACCACAGATACAATATGGTCTTGCAACTGAATTTTATTGTAAGAACTGGACCTTCAGTGTTCTCTTTAGCGGCGTTTCCCGGATGAGTTACTATGCAGGTGGTTCAGGCTATGTGCCATTTGAAAGTAGGGAAACAGGTAACATTCTGAAGATTGTTGCCGACCAGAAAAACCGTTGGACTTCTGCAGAGTTCTCCGGTAATCCTGCTACAGAGAATCCTAATGCAAAATTCCCACGTCTTTCATACGGCTCAAATGCAAACTCTACTGTAAACTCAACATTCTGGTTGAGAAATGGTAGTTATCTCCGTTTGCAGAATGTCCAGATTACTTATACTTTTAAGAAGGCGTGGTTAAAGAAACTCTATATGTCAGGACTTTCAGTCAGTCTTATTGGTGAGAACCTGCATCTTTGGGATCATGGAGACAAGATCTTCGATCCTACTCAAGCTAGTGGCAATGGTGCAGCGTATCCGCTCCAGAGAGTCTATACTTTACAACTTAACGTGTCATTCTAATTCAGAAATTATATGAAAAAGATTATAAAAATAAAACTGGACAAACTTATTTTACTCGCAGTTTTTAGTTTTGCCTTATTTTCTTTTAGTTCTTGCGATTCGTTCTTGGATATAAATAGTTATATCAACGATCAGGTAACCATCGATTCTGTTTTTACCTCAAAAACACGTATCTTGGAATATATCAATGGTGCAGCCTCATTCCTTCCCGATGAGTCTAAGATATTCTCATCTGGCTCTTATTCACCAAGTGGTCTGGCTGCTGATGAGGCTATCGTTCCTTGGGTCGATTGGAATCATCGGGGGGCTTATCTGATGGTAGATGAAGTGTCTGTCAATGATGTAAAAGGGTTTGATCCTTGGGAGAATTATTTCAAAGGTATCCGTAAGGCAAATATTCTGATCAAGCGCATACCTGAGTGTACTGAGCTGACTGATCTGGAGCGTCGTGATTATATGGGCCGAGCCTATTTTCTGCGTGCCTATTTTTATTACAGTCTGATGCGCCTCTATGGACCCGTACCGATTCTTCCCGATGAACCTTTTTCCAGTGATGCAAAAGCCAGTGATGCCTCATACGAGCGTTCTTCCTATGACGACTGTGTAGAATATGTATGTGCCAATTTTGAAAAAGCTGCAGAATATCTTCCTATCGATCGTGAAAAAGCTTTTATCTATCTGCCGACTCGTGGTGCAGCCCTTTCTTTCGAAGCTCGTCTTCGCCTTTATTGGGCAAGTCCGCTTTTCAATGGCAATACTTATTATAGAGACTGGAAACGTTCTGATGGTACTAATTTTATTTCCCAGAAAGAAGATAAAAGCCGTTGGGGTAAGGTTGCAGCTCTTTATAAACGTATCATAAATATGAATAAATACCAATTGAATACAGTTGAAAAGATAGAATCTACCTCTCGTGTCGCAGGTACACTACCATTGCCAAAGAACGTTTCTGACAAACCATTCCCTTATGGTGCTGGTGACATCGATCCATATAAGAGTTATAAGTCCATCTTTGATGGAAGCATTGAACCGGAGCACAACAAGGAACTTATCTATTTTTGTTCTCGCAGTGATGGTGATGACTGGGTATTCTATCCAAATCCATTAGGTGGTATCAACGGTTACAGTGTTACTGAAGATATGATTGAATCTTATCGTATGGCTGATGGCCGGGAGTATAGTGAGGCAACAGACGAAGAAAAATCATGGAAAGCTGTAGGACAAGGTAAAACATTTTCAGAAGATTATGTTCTGGCACCAGAACGTGCTCATCGTGATGATAACCGTGAACCACGTTATTATGCCTCTATTGGTTTTAATTATTGTGTATGGCCTTGTACTTCATATACGGGTACGGAAGCAAAGAAAAATTATGTTGCTACCTATTATAAAGATGGTAATAGTCAGCCTACCGGTACTGTAAAAGTAGATTATAACCGACTGGGTTATACCTGTAAAAAGTATGTTAACCAAGAGGATATTATGAACTGGCAGGGAAGTCGTAAGGCTAAAACTTACCCTATCATGCGTTATGCTGAGATATTATTAGGATACGTAGAGGCAATGAATGAAATGACCGAGCCTTATACGGATACGGAAAACAAGATTACTGTTAGCAGAAATTTAGCAGAGATGGTTTTCTATTTTAATCAAATTCGCTATCGTGCCGGACTTCCGGGTATCACTACTGCTGATGCCGCTGATTATGCCAAGATGAAACGCCTGATCAAACAAGAGTGGAAAGTGGAATTCGCTTTTGAGGATCATCGATACTACGATCTCCGTAGATGGAAAGATGCCCCGGAAGCGATGAACAAACCTGTTATGGGCCTTGATGTAAGTGCAAAGACAGCGGAACGCCAGCAATTTTATACTATTCGAGTATGGAATACTGAAAAGTCAATGAAACGCGTGTTTAAAAACAAAATGTATTTCTATCCTATCTCTAAATCCATTCTGCAGCGTAACGCTAAATTGGTTCAGAATCCTGGATGGACAGATTAAAAACAACGATTATGAAAAAATATATTTATCTATTCCTTGTCATAATGGTCAACTCTTTTCTAGTCGCTTGTGACCAACAGGCTCCAATGGATACTGATCTTTATCCACAGTCTGTATATATTGTGGGTGCGCATTCTCGAATCATCTATGACAATCTTGATTTAAGTTATTCTCAGGACACCGTTAATTTGTCTGTAGCTGTAAGCGGCAACCGCACATTGGACAAAGATGTGAAAGTGACGCTGGCAGAATGTCCTGAAGCCATTGATATGTACAACGCTCGTGAAGTGTCTGCTTTAGCTCGTCAGTATCGCAGTTTATCAAAAGGGATCTATTCCATTCCTTCTTACGATGTAACCGTGCATAAAGGCGAAGTGTATCATACTCTTCCTATCTATGTCAATCCTTCTACACTTCATTGCGATTCATTGTATATGCTGGCATTTAAGATTTCCAATACATCTGCATATAAGCCTACTAAAGAAGATACAGTGGTACTCGTTAATCTTTCTTTAAGCAATAAGTATTCTGGTCAATACTATATGAATGGGGTCATTAAGAATGTTGATAATCCTAATGATTCTATCGTATATGTTATGCCTCGTATCCTTGCTGCTACTGATGATGGACGTACGGTCCGCATGTATCACTACAATAACGAGTGGGTAGAAGGTTCTTCTAATGACTATCGTCCTACTCATACCTTCAAGATCACTGTCAATGATGACAATAGCCTGAAACTTGCAACATGGGATAAGTTTGATCTTGTCGATGGTGGTGGTACGTATTATCCGAAAATGAAGGTATACGATATCTGGTATATCTATCGTGATAATGGACAGCTATGGCGTACTGAAGGATTCATCTACAAGGAACGCAAGAATAATACTGAACAACATGCGATTAATGACTGGATGGAAGAGATGAGAGCTTCAAAAAGGCATAAAGGCTGATACTTTACTCGAAACATCCGAGTTTTATTCTCATGAAGCATAGAAATTTTTTCTTTATGATGAGAAGAATTATACTGCTTTTTTGTTTATTACAGTTTTCCTGTGTGATTTTTGCACAGGAAACTGTTTATTTGCATTTTGATAATTCCAGTTATTATCAAGGTGATACGATTTGGTATAAAGCCTATGTTGTCAATAAGTGTTCAGAGAAATTAGGAAGTATGAGCAAACCACTATATGTGGAACTTTTAGACGAACTGGGTAATATTGTTGAGCATCAAATCGTAAAATTGTCTGACGGGGAAGGAGCAGGACAGTTTATCCTCAATCATCGATTCTTTACGGGATATTATGAAATAAGAGCTTTTACAAAATTAATGTGCCAGGAAAACAGTTCCTGTTTCTCCCGCGTCTTTCCTATCTATCGAAAGCTATTACCCGGTGTTAAAGAACGTTCGATTGTACAATATCATGTGGATAAGAGTATGGTTCAACGCCCGGATTCCTCTCGGAAAGGATTATTGGTAACCATCCGCCCGGAAGGAGGGCAACTTGTAGAGGGCATCCAGTCTTTGGTTGCATTTCAGATTTTCTCTCCATCAGAAGGTTATCTTAATCTTACAGGTAAACTTGTTGATGCTGATGGTCAAGATATTTCTCCGGTAAAAGCTGTTTACGATGGTATTGGGAGTTTTTTGATAACTCCTACACATGAGAAAGATTTTCTTGTTTTCAATTATCAGGAAAAAGAGTGGCGTTTTCCTCTTCCTTCGGCTTTGAGTTCCGGAGCAGTCTTGCATGTTGATACAAGGAATAGATACTTTGAGGTAACAGTTATTACTAGCAATAATCTTAATATCCCCCGTCTTCGACTCTCTCTTTGCTGCAATGGAACGTCTTTGTCCGATACGCCTTTAGTTTTGGACAGTTCAGGTAAGTTCCATCTTCGTTATCCGACAGATATGCTGAAGGCTGGCCTTTATCATGTATGTCTGTATGCTGATAGTCAGATCGTTGCTCATAGACTGGTATTCGTACATCCTTATCAAAACTTTAAGGCTACTGTAAAGTTCGATCATTCTGTTTATTACCCTAATCAAAAAATTCGTTGCAAACTGACAATACTTGACTCCAAAGGTCAACCGGTCAGAAATGCCAGACTTTCCGTATCGATATTTGATGCGCTCCATAGTGATATGATGGATTATGGGCATACTTTCCAAACTGATTTGCTGCTTTCTTCTGGTTTGAATGGATATGTTAATCATCCGGGATTCTATCTTGCAGACTCCACCGTCTCTCGTAATCGACTCCTTGATAACTTGTTGATTGTCCGTGGCTCAGAAGGCTTAGGCTGGAGAAATATCAAGGAAGGAGTTTCTCCGGAAACAAGTTTGATTCTTACAGGGCAGGTACGCTCACAGTTGACAAACAGGCTTATTCCTCATATTAAGGTAAGTGTGCTGGCCAGAAATGATTCTGTTTTTCTGGCCGGACAGACAGAAACAGATTCTATTGGCATTTTTCATTTACCTGTAGACAATTTCAATGGTCTTCTGCCTACAGTTATTCAGACACGAAGAAATGGAAAAAACATGAACAAACTTACCAGGATAAGCTTATATCGTAATGAAGGTCCTCCTTTACGGAGTCTTGATTATTGTGAAATAAAGCCGTCCTGGAATATAATGGAGGGCGATAGAAAAGTTGTTCAACATGAGGATTCTGTATGGCAGGATTCTACCATAAAATCGGGAATTATGCTGGATAATGTTATTGTCAAGGCTCGTCGTCTCAATAGCAGTTTGAAAGAAACGGAAACTTTGGAACGGGACATTCTGGGTTATTACGATATTCAACAATATGTGAATCGTGAACGTGATAAAGGAAAGGATGTTGTCGATTTCTATGAGATGTTACACAGACTGAATCCTAATATAAAGACTATTGTACGCCCAAGTGATGATTATAACTATGAAACGAAATATAATGCTACTCCTGTGTTTTTTGTGGTCAATGGTAAGGCCTTAGCCTCTCATTTCTTTGATGAAGATATTGATGCAATGAGGTATATCATGCTCTATAAGGACGATTATTCTGATTTGAGTTCTGTAGTGAAGATGAGTGCTGACGGCAACAGCCTTCATAAAGAAGATTTGCTGAACTACTGGTCTACTCATCGTTATATTGATACAAACCAAGCCAAAAGGGATTCCTTGCCTGCAGGCCCTCGTGTAATCTGTTCTATAACAATGGCTCCCAATTGGGATGCTGAATATGCTTCGCAAATGGCACATGGCATTCGTTCTACCTATCTGCAAGGATATAATCAACCACAACAATTTCATGTCCATTCTGAAAAGAATCATGTCAATGAGTCAGAACAACGTCGGACATTATATTGGAATCCTTTTGTCACGACTGACGATAATGGATGTGTCACACTGGAATGTCAGAATTCTTCGCGGACAACTATTGTCGGTATCAGCGTTGAGGGTATGTGTTGTGACCAACCTTTTGCAATTTCTTCTTTGAGTCGTCAGTAAATTTATTTGATGATCGAAAAAATATAAGCTCTCTGATCTATGTTGGATTTTGGGATATTTTCGTACCTTTACACCGTTAATACGGTTAGTGAGGTTATATATTCCGGAAAGATCTTAATATTCAATAGAATTCACCTTTTTAAGTAGATTCAGTAATTAATTATTAATTAAAAGAATAATGCGTAGATTATTGGTTTTATTTTTTCAATTGTTGGTTGTTGTCAGTATTAGTGCCCAGCAGTTGATAGTAGGAACGTACAATTTGAGGAATCACAATCATGATGATGAACTGCAGGGGAATGGTTGGTCACAGCGCTGCCCGGTTATCTCCCAGTTGGTGACATTTAACGATTTTGATGTATGGGGAGCTCAGGAAGTACTTCATGATCAGTTGAATGACCTTTTATCGGCGATGCCCCAGTATGGTTATCTCGGCGTAGGCCGTGATGATGGGAAGACAGGCGGAGAATATGCACCGATCTTCTATAAAAAGAGCCGCTTGAAGGTTCTAAAGGAGGGCCATTTCTGGTTGTCCCAACATACGGACTATCCCAATAAGGGTTGGGATGCAGCCTGTATCCGGATATGTACGTGGGGCTTCTTTAAGGATCTGAAGACAAACAAAAAGTTTTGGTTTTTCAATCTCCACATGGATCATATGGGTGTAGTGGCCAGGAGAGAAAGCTCCAGGTTAATCTTGAAAAAGGTGAAGGAGTTCTGTGGTAATGCACCTGTCATACTTACAGGAGATTTTAATGTTGACCAGACTCATGAGAGCTATCGCCTGTTGGCAAACTCCGGCATCTTGCGGGATACATACAAGATAGCCGATATGAGCTATGCCCTAAACGGAACATTCAATGACTTTGATCCATTTTCAAAGACAGATGGTCAGATTGACCATATCTTTGTATCAAGACAGTTTCATGTCTATCGTTTTGGCATTCTGACAGATACCTATCGTACTCTGAGAAAGGATACCGCCAATGAAGGAAACTCTTCGAAAGACATTTCATCTCAGAAGTATGATATCAGGATGCCGTCTGATCACTTCCCTGTGAAAGCAATATTGCAATATCAGAAATAATGTTTGCATGACCTGTCTGGTTATCTTCCTGGTTTTGACTAAAAAATTCTAATCATGAGGAACGCTCTTTTATTGCTATTTGTTACGGCATTTGCCTTCTTGCCCTCTCATGCTTCTGATGCGTATCGGAAACATATTGACCTGCAAGGCATCTGGCAGTTCTGCCTGGATCCGGATTCTTCTATTACATCGGAAACAGTCTTTTCAGATCTGGTAAATCTACCGGGTACCACGGATACCAATCGGAAGGGTACACCTGCAATGAATAAGAATGAGACTATGCATCTTACCCGACTGTTCTATTATGTGGGGAAAGCATGGTATAAAAAGGAAATAGATATTCCGAACAGTTGGAAAAGAAAACAGATATATCTATTCCTTGAGCGCACAAAACCGACGAAGATATATGTAGATGGTAAATTTGCAGGCCGGAATAATAATATATCAACACCTCAGATTTATGATCTTACTTCATTCTTGTTTCCCGGTAGTCATACAATCGCTATCCAGGTGGATAACGGAAGTGGGGTGCCTAAGCAAATCTATGGCTCACATGCCTATTCTGAGGACACACAAACAAATTGGAATGGGATTATTGGTAAAATAGAATTGGAAGCGGTAGATCCCCTGCATATAGTGGATATAAAGGTTGATCCTAATACCGTTGATAATCAGGTAGCAGTAAGTCTGTCTTTTTCCGGAAAGATTACCTCCAAGAATCATATCATATTAAGGTTATCGTCTTTAGGTAAAAGTGATAGTAGGGTGGATTCTCTAAAACTATCGCCCGATAAAGGTGAGAATAGGGTAATAGATCATATTATCATACCTTTGGGGCATCGACACTTCTGGAGTGAGTTTCATCCTGATCTCTATCATATTAATGTAGAGATATCGGGCGTCGATTCATTGGGTATGAATTTTGGTATGGTGAATTTTCGTGCGGGTATCCATAAATTCATAGTTAACGGACATCCCACTTTTTTGCGTGGTAAGCATGATGGGTGTGTCTTTCCTCTCATTGGACATACGGCTATGGATGTAGAGACTTGGCGGAAGTACTTTCGTACGGCTAAAACTTATGGCATTAATCATTATCGTTTTCATTCCTGGTGTCCTCCTGAAGCCTGCTTTGAGGCAGCGGATATAGAAGGTGTTTATTTACAACCGGAGTTGCCTTTCTGGGGGAATTTTGATAAAAAAGATACTTGTCTGATGCGTTTTCTGAAGAAGGAGGGAATGAATATCTTAAAAACTTATGGGAATCATCCTTCATTTGTGATGCTTGCATTAGGCAACGAGTTGAATGGTGATATCTCTGAAATGAGGCATTTTGTAGATGATTTCCGAAAGGCTGATAGCCGGCATCTGTATACTTTTGGATCTAATGGCTATTTGGGTTACAAACCTATTGACCCTGACATGGACTATTGTACTACATGTCGTATAGGTGGAGAGGAGAAAAATAAGTTTAATACCCATATTCGTGGTTCCTTTTCTTTTGCGGATGCTTATGATGGAGGATACATCAACCATTGCTATCCCAACACGATCATGGATTTCTCGGGAGCTTTAAAGGCTTCTGCTATTCCTGTAATCAGTCATGAGACAGGACAATTTCAGAGTTATCCGGATTTTAATGAGATCAAGGAATATACAGGAGTTCTCTATCCATATAATATGGAAGTATTCCGCAGGCGACTCAAAGATGCTGGGATGCTGCAGCAGGCTTCCGACTTTCATAAAGCTTCAGGGCTATGGGCTGCGGAACTTTATAAGGCGGATATAGAAATGGATCTTCGCACACGAAATCTGGCTGGCTTTCATCTGCTTGATCTTCAGGACTATCCGGGTCAGGGATCTTCTTATGTAGGTATCCTCAATGCGTTTATGGAAAACAAAGGTTTCATTACTCCTGAAGCATTCAGACAATTCTGCTGTCCTGTTGTTCCATTATTACTGATGAAGAAATTCTGTTACACGAATTGTGAAGTGATTCGTGCAGTAGTGAAGATAGCTAACTATAGTGAGAATGCCTTACAGAACAAGACCTTGTCGTGGCGTATCACCGACAATAGCAATAAGTTGTATCATGAAAGTACGGTCTCTATACCAAATGATAGCATCGGACTTTTTTCTGTTGGAGATATAACCGTTGACTTGAGTGATATCAACAAACCTGAAAAACTGACGTTCTCACTTTCTGTTGATGGTACAGATTATTCTAACAGTTATCCTTTATGGGTATATCCGCAACGGTGTAATCTTAAGTCTCTGACAAAAGATATCGTTATTACGGATTCAATAACACCAGAGGTTGAGAGAGAACTTGTTTCCGGAGCACGGGTGCTGTTGATGCCAAAATCTGATATGAATACGGTTGGGGGGCTCTTTCAGACCGACTACTGGAATTACCGGATGTTCAAGACGATATGTGAAAATAATCATTGTCCGGTTTCCCCAGGTACTTTGGGGATTCTTACAGATCCCGGACATCCGATATTCAACTCTTTTCCGACTGATTGTCATACTGACTGGCAGTGGTTTCCTGTAATTAAAGCGAGCCATCCGTTTATCCTTGATGGTATGCCGGAAGAATATTTTCCTATAGTCCAGGTGATTGATAATGTCGAACGTAATCATAAACTCGGACTGATATTTGAAATGGGAGTGGGCAAGGGGCGATTGCTGGTTTGTATGTCACCGCTTGACAAACTCGTGCAATATCCTGAAGCAAGGCAACTCTATTATAGTGTCTTGGAGTATATGCATTCTTCAAACTTCAAACCTGCTTTGAATCTCAGTCTGATGAATATGAAAAGACTCTTTACTACTGTAGTAAGTGACAGAAAGGTAAGTGAACTTCACAATATATCATACAAATAGGAATTCTATTTTAAGGAATAACCAGAGTCAATGATTCTTATTTCTGGAAGAACTCTTTTTACAGGCAAGAAATGTCTTTCAGTTTGTTCGTAATAGCAATCAATTGATTGTCTAATGTTTTTTCTACATGCTTAATGTCACCACCATGTATGATGAGGTTCATCATTTTATTGATGTTGAGTATCCTTTTAACTTCTTGTCTGGTTAATATTCCAGCACTAAGAAGGATATTTACCATCTGATATATGTTCATTGACTTCTCTTGAATAGCCAGGCTTTTTTCTGTGACACGTTTTACTTCTTTTTCAAAGTCGTTGAAATGTTTTATAAAATCAGATATATCGATACTGCCACCGTGGTACTCCTTTGAAAGTTTTTCAATAGTACTGCTCAGAAACTTTGGACTTAATATTTTGAGCACGTATATTATCGTGTAGCCCAATATACAAATATTAATGATTACCAGTAAACTGCAAGCTGCGGCAACAAGAATATCATGGATTTCATTTATAATATATCCATTAAGGTACAAACAGAAGAAATCGATGGTGAGGATACATAATGCTGCATAAAGAATTTTCTTCATTCCAGAATGTATGTATTTCTTTACGTCTACATATATTTCTGTATAGGAACTATCGGTTTCTACAATATCGTCAATCCTTTGTTGAATGAAAGATACTCCCGCAATGACAAGTCCTAGAAAAGCCGCTAGTGTCTGGGGCATAGTTGAGAATATCCAATATAATGTATCCGAATTTATGTTATTCATATATTATATAGTTAGGAGTTTGGTATTTTTAATTCACAAATATACATCATTTCTTTTTATTTATAATAAAAAGGTCAATAAAAAATAAAAATATTGTCTTTTAGGAATATTTTTTTCTTATTGAATATTTCTTCGTGGGAATCCTTGCGTATTTTAAAGAATTTTGCTTTCTTTGTATGAAACTAGTAACCCAAATGTGTTATCATGAAGTTCTGGAAAATCAATGAACAATTTTTCTATATGTATCTTCAACGTGTTTTATACAGATTCGATTCCTCCAATAGGGTAATGTTTAATTCTGATCAGATATGAAAAAAATATTCGTCGTAATAGTAAGTCTACTGCTGATGACTACTGTATTCGCTCATGATGAAGTGGATTATCGTGTAGTTCCGTTGCCAGAATCTATTGTAGTGAGTAATAAGAAGCCATTTCTGTTGAACTCAAAGACCGTAATAATTGTACCAGAAAATCATGAAGGATTACTTCGAGATGGTCGATTCCTTGCTGAATATATAGGTGAAACTACAGGTATCAAACTCCAGATAATTACTGGTCGGAGAAGTAAAAATGCGATTCATCTTAATCTCAACAAGAAGATCAATAATAAAGAAGGTTATACGATTAAAGTCAATCACCGGGGTGTAACTATCTATGGACAAACTCCTGCAGGTGTATTCTATGGTATTCAGACTTTACGTAAGTCATTACCCGTAGATCAGAATCTGATGTCAGTTGAACTTCCGGCAGTTAAAATCAGTGATGAACCCCGTTTTGCCTATCGGGGGATGATGCTGGACTGTGTCCGCCATTTCTTTCCTGTTTCTTTTGTCAAAAGATTCATTGATTTACTTGCCCTTCATAATATGAACGTCTTCCACTGGCATCTGACTGACGATCAGGGCTGGCGTATTGAAATCAAAAAATATCCCAAGCTTACCCTTATAGGATCAGTACGGAGTGAGACAGTTATCGGACGAAACAGTGATGTTTATGACGGTAAACCCTACGGTGGCTTTTACACGCAGGATGAAGCGCGCGAGATTGTGAAATATGCGGCAGACCGGCATATCTCTGTAATCCCGGAGATTGATATGCCGGGACACATGCTGGCTGCTCTTACTGCCTATCCTGAACTGGGATGTACGGGTGGCCCGTATAGTGTCTTGACAAAATGGAGTGGAGGAGATCCTCTTTGCTTAGGTAATGATGAGGTTTATAACTTTTTGGAGGGGGTGATTGATGAGATAATGGATATTTTTCCTTCAAAATATATACATTTAGGCGGAGATGAAGCGCATACAGACCATTGGGCATCTTGCCCGAAGTGTCAGAAAGTGATGGAGGACAACCATTTGACTATAAAGACCCTTCAGGGCTATTTCACAAATCGTATGGAAAGTTATGTCAGATCCAAGGGACGTGTGATGATTGGATGGGACGAAATCCTCGCGGGCAGTCCCAATAAGTCAGCGGTAGTGATGTCATGGCGTGGTGCCGGCCCTGGAGCACAGGCAGCAAAATCAGGCTATGATGTTATTATGTCTCCCGGCACTCATGACTATTTCGATCACTATCAGACATCGGATACGTGGAGAGAGCCACTGCTTATCGGTGGATACCTGCCTATCGAAAAGGTCTATAGTTTTGAGCCTTTTGCAGATCCTGCAGATAAGGAGACTGATAAGCATATTATTGGTGTTCAGGCTAACCTCTGGACAGAGTATATCACTTGTCCCAAACTGGCAGAGTACCAGATTCTCCCACGAATGGCTGCTTTGTCTGAAGTCCAATGGATGCAGCCAAAGTACAAGGATTTTGAAGATTTCAGAGCACGCTCTGTTAAGATGCGCGATCTTTATGACGCTTATGGACTGAAATATGCAAAGTTTCTATGGAATAAGGACAAAAAGCAAGAAATTCAAAAGCATTGATTCTTATTATGATTGTACTTTCCGCGGTACCGATTTTGAAGATTTTTTGCGTTCGTCATAGTTGGATAAAAGAGGTCATAATATGTAAAATGGTTAATTTTTAAGTAGAAAACTCCCTGAAAGGTTGTTTTGTGTTCGTAAAATTACTATTTTTGTATCGTGAAAAGACCTTTATTGGCTTTAGGGAATATACCGGTGAAGTCTTCTGTAATTGCTTCGCTCTATCCTGATATAAGGATGAAGAATAAGAAGATTGCATCACTGGAGAGTTCAGGTGAAATTATCCGTCTGAAGAAAGGGCTCTTTGTGGTGAGCCCCGAAGAAAGTGGTAAACTCTTGTCGATTGGACTAATAGCCAATCATATCTATAACCCTTCGTATGTATCGATGTCTTTTGCACTCCGCCATTATGGGCTGATTCCGGAAACGGTATATGCTGTTCAGTCAATGACCATAAAACATTCTGCCTTGTTTGAGAATAAAGTCGGACGATTTGAATATACTCACATTGACGAAGAGGCTTTTTCTGTAGGCCTGTGTCAGATACAAGAAGGCGATGATGTCTATATTATGGCTTCACCTGAAAAAGCACTTTGCGATCTGATTGCCAATACTCCACAACTAACATTGAGATATATAAAAGAGGCTCGTGAATATCTTGAGGAAGATATTCGAATGGATATGGATGCCTTCCTAAAAATGCACAGAGAGGTATTTGAAGCCTATATTCAAGTTGGTAAAAAGGCACGGTCTATACAAACGGTATTAAAATTATTATTGAAGCAATGAACGAACTTTATCAGAATATGCTTTCAGTCTATGATGTCTCAACAGATCAAAACAGACGTAATGCAGAATTTGAAGTGAGCCAACAGGTAATCCTGGCTGGGTTGTACCAAGGTGGTTTTTTTGAACATGCTGCATTTTATGGAGGTACTTGTCTCAGGCTTTTTCATGGATTACAGCGTTTTAGTGAGGATATGGATTTCTCATTGATATCCCCTAATAAGAATTTTGACTTCACTAAATTTTTTCAACCGATCATTGAACAATTCAATTATCTGGGAAGGAAGGTTGATATAACGAAGAAGAAGAAAAGGAACTTTGGAAGAGTAGAGTCTGCATTTCTAAAAGACAATACAGATGTGTATGATGTAAAATTCAGAACGGAGAAGTCTATTCGCATTAAGATAGAAGTGGATACTCAACCTCCTTTGAAATTTAATACTGAACAGAAGCTGTTGCTTCAGCCCGTATCCTTTATGACCAGATGCTTCACACTCCCGGATCTTTTCGCCGGAAAGATGCATGCACTTGTATTCAGGACTTGGAAGAATAGGGTAAAAGGAAGGGACTGGTATGATTTTGAATGGTATGTACGCCATAATGTATCATTGGATTGGACACACCTGCACGAAAGAATACGCCAGTTTAATGGGGAAGATATGAGTCAGGAGGAGTTTAAGTCCCTTTTGAAGGAGAGATTGGCATTGACTGATGTCAAGAAGGTAAAAGAGGATGTGCTGCCTTTTATTAAGAATCCAAAAGATCTTGATATGTGGTCAAATGCCTATTTTCTTCAACTTGCAGATTTGATAAAGGTCATATAGAAGGATTATCAGTGGAAGTGGAGTGGACTCCCTGAATTTTCTTTGTTTCAACAAATCTATGGGATGTGCCTATGCCATCGCCAGGGAAATGATGAAGCAACTTCCTTTATCCATTTCGCTTTCTACATGGATAGTCCCTCCATGTGCTTCAACAAAATCACGTGATATAGCAAGACCGAGCCCGCTACCTTGTACTTTTGTCCCCGGGACACGGAAATAATGGTCAAAGATACTTTCATGATACCGTTTATCTATCCCCTTTCCGAAATCTCTCACATACATTTCAATGTGACTGTGATCTGATTGTCGTGCTCCGATGATAACACGACCGTTCTCGTAAGAATAATGAATAGCGTTACTGACCAGATTAGTCAGTACCCAAGCAATTTTCTCACTATCGACGAACAATTTTCCGATTTTTCCATTATCCGGGTATTCTACTTCTATATGTATTCCGAATCTTTCGGCTTGTACCCTGTTGGCTTTTATGGCGTATTCGATCAGTTCTATCGGCTTCGTTATTTTAGGTTTCAGTTGCAGTTTTCCACTTTCCACCTTAGTGATATTCAGCAACTCGCCGGTGATATTCAGCAATCGTTCACTATTATCTTTGATACTTTCTGCAAGTTCCTTCTGCTCGTTCGAAAGTTTTCCTACTCGTTCATCTTCCAATAGTTGCAGACTCATCATAATAGCTGAGATAGGAGTTTTCAGTTCATGAGAGATGGTAGAAATGAACGTAGTCTTGGCGGCATTGAGTTCCTGATATTCTGTTACATTCTGTAGCAGGATGACATATCCCATTCGGGTATTCTGGTTCTTATCCTGTGGCAGTTCAATATGCAGGTATTCTACTTTAAAATAATTTTCCTTGTCGTTCGAGTATATGCTTAAAGGTGACTTTTTGGCTGAGAGAAGGTCTCCTTTTTCATTTTCATTTAGGACACCACGTATAAGTTTCCTCAGTAAGTCATTGCTTATGGAGATGTCTTCTGCAGATTTCCCGATAAGAGCATTGCCTTTCAGATTAAGCGTCTTTAAAGCCTCGTCGTTGATGAAAAGTATCTTCATGCTATTGTCAAGTCCAATGATGGGTTCTTTCATGGAGTTGATTACCGTTTCAAGGTAGCGTTTTGATGCCATAAGGTCAGTCAGTGTGCTGTGATAGTACTCCGAAAGACGCTTGGCCATGATATTGAAATTAACCGATGCTTCCTGAAGTTCGTGGCTGCCCTGTAGATTCAGAGTCACATCATAATTTTTGTCAGCGATCTGTTGGATGGCATTGATGATTTGTTTGATAGGTGCATTGATGGAATTAGGTGTCTTGAAAAGCAGGAACAATCCGATAGCAATACATATTCCACCGATGACCAACACCCATAATAATGCACGGTCAAGCCCGATATTGGCATTGGGGCTATTCGGCTCTGCAGCTGTAAGTATCTGAAGATAAACGACAGAAAGCGACACCAGCAGTATGATCATGGACACCAGTGTACCTATAGATAATGTTAACTTTGTCTTTATATTCATAAAGTTCGTTTTAAATTATGCAATAATAACTAAATCGATTTTATTCTGAGATAAATAATGTAGAAATTTACGATATTTTATGATATTCCACAACGAATCAGGCAGTTTGAATGCAGGTTGCCCCATACACACATTTGTAATATCATATTTTTTGCAGATCTGGATGATAGCATCGGTTATATTGTTTGAAGTGATTCTCTCGACCTTTCCTCCAAGTTCTTCCACAAGTTCAAAGTGATGGATCAGATGCCTTTGGGAGGCAAGGTCTATCTTTTCGGGTTTTTCCTTTCGAGTCTGCACATATAATGCAACAAAAGAGGTGTTATTATGCCTTGCCAGACGGTATGCTTTTCGGATGATATGCCTTGGCGTACCATTATTGCTGCTGATGCAGGCTAATATCTTTTTACCTTTTATACCGTATGTCTCCGATGACACGTTGGCCACTTGATTCTCAACGCTCAATGCAACCTCCTTTAGCGCAAGTTCTCTCAGTTGTAAGATATGATCAGCCCTGAAAAAATGATCCAAAGCAGTCTGTATTTTATTTATGGTATATATTTTCCCCGCTTTCAGACGATTGATGAGTTCATCAGAGGTAAGATCAATGTTCACTACTTCGTCTGCTTCCTGGATGACCTTGTCTGGTATTCGTTCCTGGACGTCAATACCAGTGATCTTTCTGATTTCTTCTTTCAGGCTTTCTATATGCTGAATGTTCACGGCCGATAGAACATTGATGCCAGCATCGAGTAGTTCTTCTACATCCTGCCACCGTTTGGTATTACGGCTGCCACTCACATTACTATGGGCGAGTTCGTCTACGATGACGAGTTCCGGATGTATCAAGAGGATGGAATCAACGTCCATCTCTTCTATCTCCTTACCCTTATAAAATAGTTTTCTTCTTGGGATTACGGGCAGCCCTCTCAATAATTTCTCAGTATCCTGCCTGCCGTGGGTTTCCACATATCCGATCTGGACATCAATACCGCTTTTCTGTATATCATGTGCATCTTGGAGCATACGGTAAGTTTTGCCTACACCGGCAATCATACCGATGTAGAGTTTGAACTTACCTCTTCTGGATCGTTGTATGAGGTCTAGAAAATGTCTTACGTTGTCTTCTTTCTCATTCATGCTTGCTGTCTTTATCCAATGCAATATTCAGTTTGAGGACATTAATCTTCGCCGGTCCGAAGAGTCCGAGTAATGGCCTTTCTATGACACTGTCTACGATAGCCTTTACTTTTGCCTGCTTCAAACCGCGGGCCTTAGCCACACGTCTGATTTGTATGTAGGCAGACTGGATCGTGATGTCCGGATCCAGTCCGGAACCACTTGCTGTGACCATCTCTGCAGGGACATCCTTGCGCCTGAGATAGGGGTGGTGTTTCATGAAAAAGTTGATGCGGTTATTTACTTCGGCAAGGTATTGCTTGTTCGTCACACCCTTGTTGCTCCCGCTTGAACGGGTTGCATCGTATCCTTTGTCACCGGCACATGAGGGGCGCCCCCAGAAATACAGGTCGCTGGTAAACAACTGTCCTATATTTGCTGCGCCGACTACCTTGCCGTTGAGAGTCAGCATCTTGACATCACCGTGATTCGGGCTCGCAACTTTTGCGAATGCCCATAGCAATAACATATAGAACACGCAAAAAAATGCGCATAATACGATGGTAATTCTTATTGATTTCATAAAATTCTTCATGTCTTTTTATACTTTTATTTAAAAGAATAGTCCGATGAATAAATCTATGATCTTGATTCCCACGAATGGGGCGATAATACCGCCGAGACCATAAATGAGCAGATTGCGGCGAAGTAGGGCAGATGCACCTATTGGCCTGTATTTTACCCCCTTCAGTGCCAGAGGTATCAGTATGGGTATGATGATTGCATTGAATATCACAGCTGAAAGGATGGCACTCTCAGGACTGTGGAGTCCCATGATGTTGATGGCTGACAATTCCGGGATAGATAGCATGAAGAGGGCTGGGACGATAGCGAAATATTTAGCAACATCATTGGCTATCGAGAATGTGGTCAATGTACCACGTGTCATTAACAGTTGCTTACCGATCTCGACAATCTCTATCAATTTGGTAGGATCATTGTCCAGGTCTACCATGTTGATAGAGATTGTCGAGATCGGTAAGCAACT
>ENA-UOOK01002695-UOOK01002695.1-fermentation-metagenome-genome-assembly--contig:-NODE-2695-length-21262-cov-4.284906_pt1 | contig 21262 bp, 23 predicted proteins | sample MGYA00245777_ERZ724023 | MGnify/ENA primary metagenome ERZ724023 (study PRJEB28704, sample SAMN03018312) | fermentation metagenome | biome: anthropogenic terrestrial biome; feature: soil; material...
ATTATTTACTTATATTTAAGAATTATTAATTAATTTTGATATACACAAAATGAAAATAAAAATTTTTATAACTTTGATAATTATTTCTGTAATATTTTACGGATGCTCGAGTTCCAAAGAAATTGATAAGAAATCTCAAAGTAGTCAAGAAATTCAAACTTCAGAGAAGCCAAAAGAAATAGAAAAACCTAAAATAGAATTTGATATTAATTCTAATTTGAAGAATTTATATGCCATTGCTGAAAGTTCAATTTCTTTGCAGGGTAATAATTATTCAGCGGACTTGGAAATTAAAATTGCTGATGACGATTCTATATCTATTATAGTTACAGGTGCTTTTGGAATGACTTATGGTAAAGTGTATTCTACTCAGAAATTATTTGTTTTGCTTAATGCTTTTGCTGGCAAAATATATACAGGCAACCCTCAATCAAAGCAATTAACGGAATTTATTGGAACCGATTTAAGTATTTCAAATTTAATCGATATTTTTAAAGCAAAATTACTTTTTGATCCTAATCAATATAAGTTTGTCGAATCAAAAAACGATGAAAATAAATTTGAATATATTAATGATAAATTACAAGACAATGTAATTCTTGACCAATATCAACGTATAAAAGCATATAGCCGCAAGGATAACGGTCAAGATATTTTTAGAGTAAATTATTTTTATACTTCTGCAAGCAAAAATAATTTCAATACTTTGAAATCCTTAAAACTCTTTATTCCTCAAGCTAAAAGTAGCTTAGAATTAAATTTTGAATCTTACAATATCCTTACAGATTTAAAAACTCCTTTTAGCTTTAAAATCCCTAAAAATGCTACAATAGAAAAATTCGATTAATAAATTGAGACATAAATATTCAATATTAATTTTAATGCTTGTATTTAATTATATAAGCTACTCACAAGAGAATAAACCAGTTCCAAATGTTACTGATTCTTTACTTATTCAACGAAGTCAAAATATTGATAGCGTGAAAGTAATTCCAAATTCAACTCTTGATACTATTGTAAAATACCAAGCTAAGGATAGTTTAATTTATGATTTAAAAAACAAGACATTACGCTTAAAAAACAAAGCTAAATTAGACTTTAAAGTACAAAAACTTTCATCTGACCACATTATTTTTAATTTTCAGAACTCAACACTTGAAGCAGTAGCAGACTCTTCCAAAGATCCTTCTAAGAGAGAATATCCTCAGTTTTCTGATGGAGGACAATCCTTTGTCGGTGCTAGAATTTTTTATAATTTTGATACAAAACAAGGTATTGTTAATGTAGGTGAGACAGAAATAATTGATGGATACTTTAGTGGCTCTCAAATTAAGAGAATTAATGATGAAGAGTTATTCGTTCAAAATGGTTGCTATACAAATTGTGATAAACCGCATCCTCATTATTATTTTGGCTCTACAGAAATGAAATTAAAAATGAACGATAAGGTTTATATTGACCCTATTATTTTTTATGTAGAGGATTTACCAATTGCTGCTATCCCTATCGGGCTATTCTTTCCCGTTAACAAAGGAAGACAATCGGGATTAGTCCTACCTAATGTATTTTATTCACGAAATAGAGGTATGACCTTAGAGAATTTAGGACTTTATTTAGCTTTAAGTGATTATTATGATACTAAATTTTCACTTAATTTCTATACAAAAGGTGGATTTCTATTATCTGATTATACTCAGTGGAAATTAAAAAACAAGTTCGAGGGAAATGCTGACTTGAAATTTGGATATACTCGATATAATCCTGATGATGAATACAAACAAAACTATAGCATTAGGTTAAATCACCAGCAGAAATTTACTCCTCAAATGCAATTATCTGCAAATATTGATTTTATGACAGAAGATTTTAATCGGCAAACCTCAAATAATATATTTGATAGGTCGAGACAAGAAATTACATCATATGCTTCATTTAATCAATCTTTTGATAATGGGATCTCTTATTCGGTTAATTTCAACCGTTCACAAAATATTATAACTGGTACTTATAATCAAATGTTACCATCTGTTAATTTCAATATCCCTACTTTATATCCATTAAAAAACATTATTAGCTCAAACTCAGCAGTATCTTGGTTACGCGATGTTACCTTTACTTATAGTACGAATGCAAATTTTAATCAATCAAAAGATTTAATAATAAATAATCTTGGTGATACAAACTATCGCCATAGATACTCTAATAAAATTTCTCATACACCATCTCTCTCTATATCTCCAAAATTAGGATACTTCACTATTAATCCTTACATTAGTTTTTCAGCAAATAATTATTTCCGTAGATCAAATAAAACATTTAATCAATTGGATTCAACTGAAAATATTATAAGTGAAAATGGATTTTTTACAGAATATAATTATAGTTTAGGAGCTAATATAAGCACGACCCTATGGGGAATACTGAAAACTAATTTAGGAAAACTAAATTCTATCCGGCATCAATTTAAACCTATTATTGGATATAGCTATACTCCAGATTTATCTGGTCAGCAATATAATTTTTATGGTGAATATTTTAATTCTAAGTTAAATCAAAATATAAGATATTCTCATTTCGAGCTAGATGGAGGTGGAATAGCATCTCAAACTTTGCAGAACAATCTAAATTTGGGGTTTGATAATACTTTTTCTATTACATTAAATCAAGATACAGGTTTACCTAAAAAGATCGATTTATTGCGTTTATCACTTAATACAGGATATAATTTCGCAATAGATTCATTAAATTTAAGAAATATTAATATGAATTTCAGCACACCACCTATTGGGAATTTTAATTTTAATGGAAGTGCAAATTTTGGAGTTTATGACCAATTTCTTGATTCAAATAATAGAGTAGTTACATCAAATAAATTCTTAGTGAATGCCGGAAAAGGATTAGCTACAATGAATAATTTAACTTTAAGCGTATCTACTTCTTTTTCAAGCGAAGGCTTTTTCCCTACTTATGGATCCTTAGAGCAAGTTGATTCTTTAGCTTTTGGTGATAGATTTAATCAAAAAATGAATCCAAACGAAAGTTTTTATAATGGTTTTGGTGATAATTCTCCCGGTTATGATAGCTTCTCTCCCCCTTGGTCTATTAATTTAAGCCTATTCTTTAATTACAATAAAATTGGATTAAATGATTATAATAAATCATTAAATTTAACAACTGATTTTAATTTTAAAATAACTCCTACTTGGAATTTTACTGGAAGAACTGGAGTTGATATATTTAATTGGGATTTCTCTAATACTGCTATTATTATTACAAAAGATTTGCACTGCTGGAGCTTATATTTTGAATGGTATCCAATAGGAGTAAATAAAGGATTTTATCTAAGGTTTAGTCCGAAAGCACAGAATCTAAAAGATTTAAAAATCGAAAAACGACATCTACCACTATATTATTAAGGGATTGATAAATATAATCATGAGTTTCAGAACTTTTTAAATACGACTCTAATGATTTTCTAAAAGGCAATTGATTAATAGTTGTGCTTTGAATAATTATATTATTTATAATAATTTAATTTATAATCATATTATACTAAAATAAAAAAAGACTACATTTATTAAAAATGTAGTCTTTATTATATAAATTAAAACTAAAGATTAATTGCAATTCAAATCGCTAATCATTTTTTTAGCAGTTTTAGCTAATTCTGATGTTGGATCTAAAGTAACTGCTTTCTTATAATTTTTGCAAGCATTTGCCTGATCTTTATTACCATGATATGATAATCCTAAAAAGAAATAAGCCATTGATGAATTTGGAACTGATTCAGTCCAAGCTTTAGAATATTTATTCATATCATTATATTTCTTTTCGCCCATAAAAATATTATTTAGTTTAGCATATGCGTTGTTTAAAACGTTTTCATTTTCTTTTGCATTAGGAGTCATTTTATCAATACTTGTAATAAGTAATTCTTTACCTTTTTCCTTATTATCTGTTTTAATATATGAATCACTTAAATATAGATATGAAAAATAATTTCCTGGATCTTCCACTAGTAATTGTTCGAAAACTGGAATTGCTGATTGGAAATTTTCAGAGAAAATATATGATAGACCTAAATAGTATTTCATTTTTGGAGAAAGAGAATCTTTTACAACTTCATCTCTTAATTTTAAATAATTAATAGCTGCTGGATAATCTTTCATTACATAAGCCAATGTACCATATCTCATTAAACCCATTGGTCTATCTTTATCTAATTTAATTACATTTTCGTAAGATTTAATTGCTGTCAAAGTATCGCCGGATAACAAGTATGCGTTAGATAAATTTTCTAAATTATCAGCATCTAATAAATTTTGAGCTGCTAATGGTTTAAATGCTTCTACTGATTCAGCAAATTTTTGAGTTTTATATAAGCATTCAGCGCTCCAAATTAAAACCCTTGTCTTCACACTATCGATTTCCTTAGAAACAATATTTGCATTTTCTACTAAAGCATCACAAGAATTAATTTTATATAAAGATTCTACTAAATAATATCTTGCTATTGAATGATCAGGTCTTAATTGAACATATTTATTTAAATATCTAGCTGCATTTTCATATAATTCAGCATAGTAATAAATTCTACCAGCTTCCCAAAATGCTTTTGCATTTTTTGGATCTTTGTTTGCAACAATTTCCCATTGATTTAATGATTGTGAATAATATTCATTTTTTAAATCAACATCTTGTTCAGTTCTTGCCATATTATAATATGAAGATGCTAAATTTATTCTTGCGTCTATGTTAGTTTCTTCAATTTCGAGTGCTTTACTATAGTTGTCAATAGCTAAAGCATAAACTTTCTGAGCAAAATATAAATCAGCTAATGCTACCCAGCCAGCAGCTAAATTTTCATCCATTCTTTGAGCTTTTCTAATCTCTAAATCAGCCTTATTTAAGTCGCCAGACTTAATATATGCTTGACCAAGAGCAAGGTAATTCAACACATTTTTAGATTCATCTTTTATTGCTTTATTAATTAAATCAATAGCTTCTTTGTGCTTACCTAAATCAGAATAAACCTTAGCTAATTTTCTTCTTATATTATTCTCTTTTGATTCTATTTGATATGCTTTGTCATACATAATTGCAGCAGAATCTGTCATAGCTAACTCGTAATATACATCACCAGCTAAAACATAAACATCTTCATCTTTCGGTTTTTGTGCAATTGCGCTGTGAATCACATTTCTAGCATTAATATAATCTTTTTCTTTGAAGAATTTTTTTAAATCATCTACTGGATCTGCAAATGCTTCTGCAATGCCTAAGAAGATAAATGTTGCTATTATTAAAATAATTCTGGGTTTCATTTTTGGTTTCCTTATATTATATTTTTCTTCTTTAAATATTTTTTATCTTATGTTGTTTAATTTAGTTTACTATTTTTTACCGTAAAAGTTACGATAAAATTTTTAATAATAGTATTTTATTATTAATCAGCTATCAATCTTATTTTCCCAAATGCAGGTACAATTCCTATTTTATTGAAGTAAGTTTGTGCTTTTCCATTTTTTGTTAAGAATCTTGAATAAGCCATTGCTACATCAGTTTGCTTGTCTAATAAATAGATATAATGTGTAATTATATATGGATAAAAACCTCTTACAATATTGGCTTGATGTACTGAGCGTGGATATTGATATTTTCCGGTACTATCGATAAAGCTAACTTGGATTGGTTTTAAATTAGGCTCTCTCTTGATTTGTGAAAGATAGCCAATTCCAACTGCATTTTTATTCGATTTTACATAGTTTTTGACTGAATCTACTCCATTAAAAAATAGCAGTTTCTTTGCAATTTGCTTATCTTTAATTAAATATTTTTTTAAATTAAAATACTCTGAAGAAAGATGACTATTGCATACAATAGTAGTAATTGGTGATTTTGAATAATAAGTATTGAAATTTACTTTCGGATTTGTAAAAATTTCATGTAATTGTTTGTCTGTAATTGTATCTAACTGAACATCTACATTTGTGTAAAAGGTTAATGCATCGTGTGCAATAGGCTCTCTTGGATGTTCTCCTACTTTATATTTTTGCATAAGCGAATCTTCACTTGAGCTATATTCCCGCGATAGAATCACAGCTTTTGCATCACCAGATAATAGCTTTGCCATACAATCAAAAGCTGTTGTAGAAGTTAGATCGATTTTTAAAGTAATATTAAGCGAATCAAATTCATCTGAGGGTACTTTTACAGCATCATAAAATCCATTATCACAATATACTTTTAATACCGTTTCTGGTTGACTAGGCTGATTATTGCTGTTGTTACAAGCTGAAAGCAATATAAGACTTAATATTACAAAAAGAAATATTTTTTTCATTTTTCCCTACATACAAAATAATACATTTTATTAATTTTCTTTTAAATTTAATTTAAGAACCCATATTTGATTCAATTGTTTCATAAATTTAAAAGAGAGGAGCATATCATTCCTCATCATTTTGTTTATTTTGTTTTAATTTTATATTATATGTAATTATCCTAAATATTCCCCAAAGAATAAAAATAACTCCCATCACTTTCATTATATATGGGTCTGAATTAGGTATTTTGATTAATCCTAATAATAAAATCACACCTAAAATTAAAATTAACGCTCTAATTATGTAATTAATTGCAACCATTATCTATATAAATTATTGTTGTCTTTTCTTATGTAAAAATGGGAATATTAGTATAATAAAACTTTATCTATGATAAAAAAAAGATATTTAATAAACAGTATAATTTGCTAAATTAAGATTTGTGGAAGATTAAGGAATTATATTTAATAGTTTAAAGTACTACTAAATTTTATTCATCAATATATGATTTACTCAATAATTGCAGAATTAATAGAATTTATATTTTATATTATTTTGCTAAAATTAATACTTCACCTTATGGACTGTATTATATCTCACCTTTTTTTAAAATAAATAGCTTGGTGTATCAATTACTACTAATGTAGCAATTGATACTTTAGCTATTTTAGTTCAAATAGAACTTTAAAAATAATCAAATATTAGTATAATATTTATATTGATTAAAATTAAATTTTAATTTTTTTTCAAAGTTCAAACTATAAAATTGATCTCATACCAGAGTTTTTTAACTCAAATATTATTTTATCTAAGTCTAAATACTACCGGTATTGTGAGCCAGCTACCTACAGGTTGTTTATTTTGAATACCTGGTGAAAATGTAGTTTTCTTAATCGCCTCAATTGCAGCAGTATTTAAAGTAGTCGATGGACTATCTCTAATTACTATCTTAAGAGGTTTACCAGATTTACCAATATAAATACCAACTTGTACAGTACCTTCGATACCTGCTTTTTTAGCAACTTCTGGATAAGTAATATTTCTTGCTAATTCACCAGGATCGAACGAAGGACGCTTTTCCATTGCGACAAATACATCCATATCTTCTTCGCGAATATCATCTTCTTTTTTCACTACCACTGTTTCCGAAGGTTTATCAAAACTTACATCAGATGGTAAAGAATTAAGATCGACAATTTGTCCAGTCTCGCTCTTTAAAGATGATTCAATTTGAGAAAAATCTGCAAAATCTTTGAGCTCAACTACTTCTGCATCAGGTACAGGAACAGGGTTACCTGCTTTAGCTATGGTAGCTATATCTACATCTTCAGGAGGAGCTTCTTGAGTCGCTGTTTGGTCGTCTTTAGTCTCGTCTTGAAGTGGAGTCGTAATTTGGATTTTACTTATTGGAGGAGCCGCTAATTTAACCACTGGTTTCTCAGTTGCTTTTCCATATACAAAGTATAAGACCATTAATAAGAGTAATAAAATTACTGTATATATAAAGCCTTTATATGTATATTTTTTAATCCATTCTTTTAATTCTACCGCTCCATATGTTGGTGGATTAGGTAGTTGTATTGTTCTGTTAGCCATATTATAGATCCTTTATTAAAGTTTTATCTTCTTCGGTAAATTTACCAAAGGTAAATTTTCTTCTTCTTTCCAAAGGACTTCCTGTTGTAGCATCTGTTTCTTTTGATATTTCTGTAGCAATTGATACTTCAGCTAAATTTAACTCATTAAGTACATTTACCACTACCTCATATTTAGACATTGGGTCAGCTTTAAGAACAGAAATTAAACGATTTTTCCCAATATCAGGTCTTAAATTCTGTTTAATTGCTACTTCACCAAGTTTTTTTATATCTACTGATTCAGGGTCAGACATAGTACCATCTGCATGACCGTATTGATAGAATAGTTTTCCATCTTCACGGACAAAAATATTAAATAATTCAGAAGCTTTTACTTTCACGTCATCACCAGCATCAATCTTCTCAGGTGGAATTTTCATTTCCATTATCTGAGGTTTTAACATTGTCGTTGTAAATAGGAAGAAAGTAAGCAATAGCAAAGTGATATCAACAAGGGGAGTCATATCTACCGCAAAATTCAAACGATTTGGTTTTTTGCGATTGCTTTTTTTGCCTCTCTTTACTCTTTGTGGAAGTTGCATTCCACCGCCACCGCCAGCCATTATCTATCTCCTATTATATTATTAATTGTCATATTAATTTTCCTTTATTTTTTGTTACTTATAATATTAATATTATAAAAATAACTTTTTCATTATTGAAAGTTCTCTTTTTATCCTCTTTGTTTATCAGTTACGTAATTAAATGTCCTTACTCCGGCTACTCTAAACATTTCCATTATATCTTGTATTTTTTTAAAGAATAATGCTCTATCTCCATCTATCACAAAAATTGTCTTTTCGCTTAATGATGCGGTAGTTCTTAATAAAGTAACCATTTGAGTAGAATCTGGTACTTTTATTACAGCATCAGCTTGAAAATTAGGAGACAAACTAGGAAGTACTTTTAATAAATCTTCTCTAGTATTTTTATTTGATAAACCGAAAGTCATTACAGTATCACCTTTATCAATACCAACAGTAATCACAGCTAAATCTTTTTCTGGTAAGAAAGTTGTATCAGCTGCTGCTGCAGGTCTTTCCACTATAATTTGTTGGCTACTGCCCTCAGTATCAGCTTTAAAGGTAGAAGAGAACATCAAGAATGTGAGCAATAAGAATGTAATATCGACAAGTGGAGTCATATCCACTGCGAAACCTAATCTTTTTTTCTTAACTTTTGCCACTTTATCTCTCCGTAATTATTAGTTTTTAAAATTATTTATTACCACTTACATGAAGAGTAAAGATTTGAGTTACATTCAAAATAACTTCATCAATTGAATATACGACATTATCAACTTTTGTTGAGAATAAATTAAAGAATACAATTGAAATAATTGCAGCTATAAGACCAGCAGCAGTATTATATAATGCTTCAGAAATACCAACAGCAAGCTGAGTAGCATCTACAGTACCAGTATCACCAAAAGCAGCGAATGCTCTAATCATACCTAAAGTAGTTCCTAACAAACCGAACATAGTACCAATTGAAGCAATAGTAGAAAGAATAACAAGGTTTTTCTCTAATAAAGGAATTTCTAAATTTGTAGCTTCGTCGATTGCTCTTTGCACTTCGCTGAGTTTCTTTTCTTTATCAAGCTCGGTATCATCTTTCACGACCTTAAATCGTTCGATACCTGCTCTCACAATGTTGGCTAAGCTACCTCGTTGAACTTCGCATGCTTGAAGAGCTTCTTCATAGCGTTCGTTTAATAAATCTTCACTAATTTGAGCAACAAATTTCTTAGGATCACCTTTTCCAACTGCTTTTTTCAATGAAAAGTATCTCTCAATCACGAATGTAGTAGCTATTATAATTAAGCCCATGATAATTGCAACTACAGGTCCACCTGTATAAATTGTTGCAAGTGTATGGCCTGGTTTTGGTTTATGGCGAGTTCCTGGATCAAGGAAGCCATCAGGATTACCAAATCCATATTCAAAAATTAAAAATGCTATAATCATAGCTAAAACCATAACGACTACATTAAAGATGTTTTTCATAACACTCCTTATTTAAAATTAAAATTATAAAAAATTATTGTTAACATTTTGTTTGTATTTTTTTTTAGTTAATTACTTTTTTATCAATAAATTAATGCAATTAATTGTAATTACCTTCTAAAAATCTACTATTACCATATATATCTTTAGACACTTTTAGAGTAAAATTTGTTACAGAAAATATTTCTTTAATTAACTCTTCTTGTCCATAACCTATTTCTAAGTAGAATTTCCCATTTTCAGCTAACATATTTGGGAAAATATTTGAATATCTTCTATAATAAGTTAGTCCATCCAATTCATCTGTCAAAGCTATTTTAGGTTCATAATTTAGCACATTTTTATCAAGTCTATTATATTCTATATCAGAGACATAAGGTGGATTTGAGATTATAATATCAAATTTAGTTTTTGGTATCTGCTTTAAAATATCCATCTTATAGAAACTAATATTTTTCAAATTATATTTTTTAGCATTTTTTTCGGCTATTTCAAGTGCTTTATCAGAAATATCTATTGCAAATACTTTTGAATTTATCAATGAATTTGCTAGTGATATTGCAATACATCCACTACCGGTGCCAATGTCTAAAATGTTTATTCTTATATCACGGTTCGGAATTAATTTTAGTATATTTTTCACCAATTCTTCCGTTTCCGGTCTTGGAATTAACACATTATTGTCTAATTCTAAACTAAAACTTAAGAATTGGGCAGAATTTACTACATATTGAATTGGTTTATGCTTTGCCAATTCTTTCATTTTTCCTCTTAATTCTGACAATTCTATTTCATTAAGAGGTCTATCAAAATTTAAATATAAGTCTATATTTTTAAAATTTAGCACGCTACACATCAATATTTGCATATTTCTGCGAGCATCAGGAATATTATTTCGTACCAAATATTCCGTCCCCAAATTTAACGTTTCTATTAAACTTTTCAAAATAAATTATTACTTCTCATATTTCTAGCAATTAGAGCTAATAATGCCATTCTTGTAAACACTCCGTGTGTTACTTGAGTTTGTATCAACACATTAGGGTGTAAACTTACATTATAATCAAGCTCTACTCCATAATTTACTGGACCTGGATGTAATAAAACTAATTCTGGTTTTTTATTGAAATGCTCTAAGTTTACACCATAATAATTAGAGAATTCTCTAATTGTAGGTAAAAGTCCAGACTCCATTCTCTCGCGTTGTAATCTTAGTACTAAAGCTACGTCGCACCATTCTATTGCGTCATTTAAATCTTCGATAATATCAATATTCCAATAATTCATCCTCCTTGGGAATAATGTACCCGGAGTGCAAAGTTTTACATCTGCTCCTAAAGTTTTAAGCACTGTAATATTTGAGCGTGCTACTCTACTATGCAAAATATCGCCAATTATGCATATTTTAAGACCTTTCACATCTCCGAAATGTCTCCTTAAAGTATATGAATCTAGTAATGCTTGAGTAGGATGTTCGTGCTTTCCATCGCCCGCATTAATAATTGCCCCATGAGTATTTGCTTGTAAAAAATCTGGCACGCCTGAGCAATTATGTCTTATTACGTACATTTGTACTCCCATTGCTTCGATGGTTCTAAGTGTATCTATAAGAGATTCACCCTTCTTTAGGCTAGAAGAAGCGGATTGAAATGATAAAGTATCCCCTGAAAGCCTTTTAGCTGCTAAATCAAAGGATAATTTAGTACGAGTAGAATTCTCGAAAAATGCCATAGCAACAGTGAGACCTTTTAAATCATCAAATTTTACTCCCGGTTTATAATTTTCTATATAATAATCAGCAAGAGCAAAAATTGAATTGATATCATTAAATGTCAAGTCATCGGCATTTAATAAATAAGGTTTTGAAATAGATAAATTTTCCATTTTTAAAAATATTTTTTAACTTTTCAAATAAAATCTTACAAAAATAAAAAAAAAGCCGCTATTACTAACGGCTTTTTTTTTAACATTTGAAAAAAAATTATTTTTTCTTTGCAGTTTTCTTTGCTGGTGCTTTTTTAGCAGCTTTTTTAGCAGCTGGTTTTGTTTCACCATTTACTAAATCAGCTAAACCTTTACCTGGTTTAAATTTCGCAACTGTTTTAGCTGGAATATTCATTTTAGTCCTATTAAAAGGATTTACACCAGTGCGTGCAGCGCGTTTAATTGTTTTGAATGTACCAAATCCAATTAATGTAACATCACCACCTGCTGCTAATTCATTTGAAATAGCGTCTACAATACCTTTTAAGCATACTTCAACCTCAGTTTTTTTAAGATTGGATTCTTTTGCTACTACATCAACTAATTGTGCTTTGTTTAAGCTCATAATTTACTCCTATAATTAAAGAAAATAATAAAACGAATTACTTAACTTCTAAATTAACATTTTTTTTTAAATAAAATACTATATTTAAAAAAATTATTTTTTTCAAATACTATTGATTTTATTTAACTTACCGCAAAAATAATTAAAAATAAATATTTATTCCTAATATTTTTTATTTAATTTAAATATTTCTAATTAAAAAACTATATTTTTTTATTAGAAACTATAAAATGTATAGTTACATAACTACTAAATTACAAAGAGTTAAACGAATTACAAAATAAAAAATTATTTTTTTTCAATATAAATCAATAAAAAACAATTTTTATTGAAATTTCTTCACTTTTCCCTCTTTTTGAGATGCATTTTATTAAATAATTATCTTGAATAGGAGTAAAATAAATATTTTCATATGCTTTGCATTTACCAACAAACTCGTTATTTACATACCAATATAGCATCTCATTCAAATCATCAGATGCAGCTTTGAGGTTAATTTCTTGACCAGAATTTTTTTCAACATAATAAACAAAATTTTCGTTTGGTGAAAGTATTTTTAATTTTCCGCTATAATTAATACTTTGACATTTGGGGTTATGAATAATATCTCTATAATATTTATTATTAATACTTAACCACAATTTATATTCTGGAGGATAATTAATAAATACCTCCTTTATATATTTATTATCGCGTGGTAAGCAGCTATTACAATAATATATAGTTGAATCAAGCGATATATACCTTAGTTGATGTAAATCACATTTTTCTGGAAGCGTAACATTTTTAATTAAATAATCATCAGTAAGATTCTCTTCGTTACCACTATAATCACAATAATCATTTGGTAATTTTCCAGATTTTTTGCAAACTTTTGATAATATTAAATTCTTTGGTAATTGGTGATTTATTTCCTTCACTCCTATTTTTTCATAAATTTCAAATAATAAAGGTAATGCTATCTCCCCTCCTATTAAAAATGGAGAACCTTTCCCATTAAAATTCCCACACCATACCACTATTGTATAATTTGCGTCATATCCCACAGCCCAAGCATCTCGCTTTCCGTAAGATGTACCTGTCTTCCACGATATATTAGGAATTCGCTTTTGTTTCATCTCAAGAATTTTACTTTCGATTCTATCTTCCTTAAATTTGATCATATTACTTATTAAATAAACTGCTTCCGGTGAAAATATTTTTTTATTCTCTGTATTAGTCATTAATTCATTTTGAGAAAAAATTATCTTCTTACAATATCCATTGTTTGTAAAGGCTGTATAAAGTTCTCCCAATTCTATGGCATTGCTCCCACAAGCACCTAGAATCATTGATAATCCTAATTTCTTCTCTTTTTTTGCGATATCTCTGAAGCCTACATTTTTAAGTAAAGAAATAAATTTTGACACGCCTACATTATTTAATAAATTCACAGCAGGAATATTTAATGAATTATAAAGAGCAAACTCTGATGTAATCGCACCATTAAATTTGCTGTCATAATTTTCTGGTTCATATCCTTTAAAATCAGAAGGAATATCATATAATATTCTTTTTGGATTTAAAATTCCTTCATCCATAGCTAAAGCAAAAAGAGCAGGTTTTAATGTTGAGCCGGGAGAACGTATTGCTTTAATACCATCATTCTGCCCTTCGCTTAAGGAATCATTGAAATCAGCTGAACCGCAATATGAAATAACTTTCCCACTTTTATTTTCGATTACCAAAGTAGCACAATTAGAAATATCCATATATTTCAATTTTTGATTGTGTGCTTTTAGCAAATCGGATACTTTTTTTTGTGTCTTAATATCGATAAAAGTAAAAATTTTATTATCTAGTGAATTTCTAAAACGTAATGATAAGTGAGGAATTATATTCTCGATTGATTCTCTTTTAGAAATTAAATTTTCATTCAATGCATCGCTAATATCACTTTTGTCAAAAATATTATTTGAATTTAAAGTATATAAAATTTTATTTCTGGTATTTCTTAATCTGTCTATATTACTTTCTTTATCTAATCTCAGATAATTTGGATTATTGGGAATTATTGAAAGAAGCGTTGCTTCCGATAGTGATAATTTTGATGGTGACTTTTCGAAAAAGAGATATGATGCAGATTTTACTCCTTCAATATTTCCACCGTAAGGCAATAGCGAGAGATACATTTCTAATATTTCTCGTTTATTAAATTTTAATTCTAAATAAGACGCTCTAATTATCTCTATTAATTTATTAATATAAGTCCTATCTCGCTTCTCTATCATTCTAATTAATTGCATTGAAATAGTAGAAGCTCCACTTGTAATTTCATTATTTAATATATTTTGAGAAAATGCTTTTACAATAGAAATAGGATTAACTCCTAAATGATAATAGAAATATTTATCTTCCTTAAATATAATAGTTTTTATTAAATATGGTGATATCTCTTCAATTGAAGTCTGAAATCTCCATTTTTCATCTTGACTTAGGAAAGCAGCAATCATTTCTCCATTTTGAGAGTAAATTTCTTTACTATATTTAAAATTTTTGTTAATTGGAGAAATTATCTCATTAATAAGTACAAATGATATTAATATTAATAATGAAATAAAAAAAGTATTTACAAATACTTTTTGATAATCATTTAATTTGAAACTAAAATTTTTAATTCCATTATTATTATTTTGATTATAATATTTTAAATAACTTAGAAATCTCATATTAATCGAAATAAAAAAGAACTAATAAAATTTTTATTAGTTCTTGTATTTTTTGCATTTTATTATTTTAAATCTATTTTAACTTGAATGAATCTATATATAAAATAAAATGTTAATAATCTTTATTTATATCTCTTCATTTTCAGTATTTTGGATGTCTTCTTCCCTCATCTCAATATGAAGTTTATCATTTAAAATTTCTTTCATAGCGAAAAAAGTTGGTTTTAAGAGTTCATCGAACTTTTTGCTAACTGCAATTTGATCATAATTTATTACATCAGAGTCAGTATCAATACGCACTTCGTCCAATTGTGCCATAGTCTCGGCATGAATTTGATCATTAATTTGTCTAGCTCTCATACTTAGAGCTACAATAGATTGATATACAACCCCTTTTTCTGATTCTTTCATCCGTACTACTACTGGGTTTATGCTATAAGTATCCAATTGAATATTTCCTTATTTTGAATTTTAAATACTTTTGGGAATACAAATTTAAGAATTTTTTTTATAAATACAATATTTTATATTATATTTGTTTTTCTTTTTGATAATTATTTTAAATCAATAATTCTACAAAAAATTAATGAAAAAATTATACTACTCTATTAGCGAAATTAGCAAAATTTTAGACGAGGCTCCTCATATCCTAAGAAATTGGGAAAAAGAATTTCCAATGCTTAAACCTAAAAAAAATAGAAGTGGTAATAGAATTTATTCTGAAAAAGATTTAAATGTACTAAAAGAAATTAAAAAGTTAATCCGGATTGAAAAATTAAGTCAAAAAAAGGTAAAAAAAATATTAGAAGAAAATATTTCTATAAATAATATTATTATTAAACCAATTAATTCTCCAGATAACGAAATTAATACTGTTACAAAAAAAGATAAATCCAATATTGTAAAAAAGAGAGCTGAAAAAACCATAGAAGAAATTATTCTAGCTAAAAATGATATAAAAAATATCAAAGAAGAAAATAATTCTAATCTAAATATTAATTCTAATCTAATCATTGAAAATAAAGAAAAGAATGAAGAATTGAAAAATTTCCTAGTTTCATTAATTGAAAAAATTAAAAAATTATAATATCCCTCAATAACTATCCTCAAATTTTTTCACTTTTAATATAATTATTAATATTATTTAAAACTTTAATTTAATTTATCCGTTTATAAGGTCAAATTAATGTAGAATAATTAATTAATAATTTTTTTTATAAAAACAAGGACATTTAAATGAACAAAATAATCAAATATTTCTCTGTATTTGCCCTATCTGCATTTTGCTTAATTGCATGCAATAAGTCAAGCGATGCTAAAAACTTATATTCAGCTAATGCAGCTCAACCATCCCCAAGTGTATATGATATAAGTGATGTAAAATCACTTGGAACTAATAAAGCAGTTGACTTCAGTTGGACAGATAATGGTAAAAAATATTCATTCTCTGATGTTTCTAAAGGAAAAGTAGTTTTTCTAAATTTCTGGGGGACTTGGTGCCCACCATGCAGAGCTGAAATTCCAGATATTATAGAATTAAATTCTGAACTTTCCTCTAAGGGCTTACTCGTAATGGGTATGGCTAGCGAAAGACCTGGTACTGATGCTATGAATAAAGTAAAAGAATTTGCAAGTAGTAAAAAAATTAATTACCTTAATTTTATTTCAAATAATCAAATTAGAGAGCTTTATGGTGGTATTCAATTCGTTCCTACTACTTTTATTATTGACCGCGAAGGCAATATTGTTGAAGTTATTAATGGAATGAAGAGAAAACAAGAATTTCTTGATATAATTAATAAATATTTATAATATATAATCTCTTTTTAATAAAAGCTTATGATTTAAATTATCTTAAGCTTTTTTTATTTTTAATGATATTAATTTTTGCAATTGTAGCATCCATACGATAAAAGACTAAAAATTATATTAATTAATTAATTAAATAAGTTTATCTCTTTAATCTAGCTAAAATCTTTTCGTCTGTTAGCTCTCGAATTGCATCCGTTGTAATCCATTTTACTGTTTTATCAGAAGGATATAATTTCAATAATTCCTCACATAGTTCTAAGCATATGGAATTTAAATACCTGCTTCTTTTTCCCATTTGTCTAATAGCCCAATTAACTGCTTTTTTAACAAAATTTCTATTATCAATAGCATAAGTTTTAATTAATGGGAAATACATAATAAATTCATCGTCATCTCTTTTTTTGTCATGTACAGCATTATATGCAATCGTAGCAAATGCAGCTCTACGAACGAATTCTTTATCATTTTCAGCCCATTCAAATATTTTTTCATCACGAAAATTTATTTTATCAAAAATATTAGAACATGTGTTATCACATATTGCCCAATTATCGAAGTCATTCACCCATTTATCAGTTAATTCTCTATTCATTTTCTGTGGATCAGCTATCAAACCTGCTAATATTCTTGATTCATATATTCCAGTTTCCCATAATTCTATTGCTAATTCATGATTCTTTTTTACTTTTTTCGCTAATGCTTTGATCATTGGAGAAGACAAACCAAAAACTTTTTTAGAAACTATTCCAAAGCGAGCCATTCCATCAATATTTTGTTGGTTTTTGTTACTTTCAAAATAAGCAATTATTTCTTTTTCAGCTTTGACCAGACTTTTTCCTCGGGAAGCGGTTTGGTACAGAAGAACCAGTCGTAGCACTTCATATCTTCCTTGCTTTCCATTCTTTCTTTTGCGACACCGCATGATCCGGCTGTCGGTACGATCACGTCGTCTCCGGGACGCCAGTCTGCGGGCATGGCAACACCAAATGCGTCAGCAGCCTGGAGGGCTACAACAACGCGGTACAACTCGTCAAAGTTACGGCCCAGGCTTAGCGGATAATAAATAATGGTCCTAATAACACCCTTGGGATCAATGAAGAATACGGCCCTGACCGCTTTTGTCTCGCTTTCTCCCGGCTGCACCATTCCGTACTTGTTGGCCACTTCCATGGTGATGTCTTCGATCAGGGGGAATTTGACCTCTACATCTTTCATGCCCCTGTACTCAATCTTTTCCTTAATCGTGCGAAGCCAGGCAATGTGGCTGTAGATCCCGTCTATTGAAAGACCCACCAGTTTGCAATTCACGGCTGCAAACTTTTCCTCCATTACCGCAAAAGTCATAAATTCCGAAGTACAAACCGGCGTAAAATCTGCCGGGTGACTGAACAGAATGACCCAGTCGCCTTTAAAATCTCCCGGGAAATTGATGGGTCCCTGCGTTGTTACAGCTTTGAATTCGGGTGCCGGATCGCCTATCCGGGGCATTGCATGCATCGTTTCTTTTTGATTTGTTTCCATAAAAAAAGTGTTGATTTTCGTAAATATATGAATAAATTTGTAAATTAACAATAGTTCATTACTTTTGTATTGAACAAATGCTCATAATATGGCCAGGCCAAAAAAATTGAGGAAAATAACCAATCCTCCTAAAATCAAGGGGTTCAGCCCCATCCGACCATTCCAGGGAAACGGATCTTCCCCTGTCCTTTTGGATTACGACGAATTCGAAGCCTTGCGCCTGAGCGACTATGAATTGAAAAGTCAATCGGAAGCCGCGGTGGAAATGGGAATATCCAGACCAACTTTTGCCCGTATTTATGAAAGTGCCCGCCGTAAAGTAGGCAAGTCGTTTGTCGAGGGGTCCCCTATCCTGTTCCAGGGCGGACCTGTCTATTTTACCAGCGAGTGGTACTCTTGCAAAGACTGCGGCTGCTGGTTCAATCATCTGAACAAGGAAGATCCTGTAATCGTTTGTCCCCTGTGCCGGTCTGCTAACACCGGGCAATCAGAGGCTATTGAGGAAACAAACAAATAAAAGTTACTTATTAAAATTATGAAAATTGCAATCACTTCTACCGGGAACAGTCCGGACGCAACTTTGGACAGCCGTTTTGGACGTTGTTCTTATTTTGTTATTTACGATACGGAATCGGGGTCCACGGAATTTATTCCCAATCCGAACAAACAAGCCATGGAAGGAGCCGGCCCTGCATCCATACAGCTGGTAGCCTCCAAAGGTGTGGAAAAAGTGGTTTCCGGTGAATTCGGAGCCAAAGTCAAGGCAATATTTGACAGTCTGAAGATCCAGCTGATAATTGTCAATGATGGGACCATGACAATAAACAAAATAATAGAAATGATTTCTAAAAAATAATTTTTAAAAGTATGAAAAAAATCGCTATTCCCTTGGAAAACGGTCGTTTGTGCGCCCATTTCGGGCATTGCCAGCAATTTTCAATTGTTGACGTGGACAACAATGCCATTGTATCGGAAACACGGGTCACTCCTCCGCCTCATGAGCCGGGATTATTACCGGCATGGCTGGCCGAAAAAGGTGTCAGCCACATCATTGCAGGCGGAATGGGTCAAAGAGCGCTCGCATTGTTTAAAAATCAGAACATACAAGTTTACGTTGGCGCAGGGTCTGAAGATCCTGTGGAACTTGTCAACGACTGGATAAAAGGAACTTTGTCCACCGGTTCGAATGCGTGCGACCATTAACCCCCTGAAACAATGAAAATTGCCATTGCCAGTGGGAAAGGCGGTACGGGGAAGACCTTTGTTTCAACCAATCTCTTTGCTGTGGCTGAGAAAGAGGCCCTGAATGTAACGCTGGTTGACTGCGATGCCGAAGAGCCGAATGTCAATGAATTCCTTGACGGTAAAACCACCAGTACGGAGATTATCAATCAACACCTTCCTGTTATTGATAAGGAAGCTTGTGTCTATTGCGGCAAATGCCGTGATTGGTGCAACTATAACGCTATCATCTGTCTATCGGAAAACAAACAGATCTATCTGATTGAAGATCTGTGTCACGATTGCGGGGCATGCCTGGCAGCCTGTCAGTACCATGCGATCACTGAAATTGAAAAGAGACTGGGGACAGTTACCATAAAAGCGTATTCAAATCAGGCACGAATCGTAGAAGCACGTTCGGATATCGGAGTTTATTCACCGGTTTCCGTGATTAAAGCCGCTCTGGACAAAGTTCAGGATACGGACTTGATATTGATGGATTCACCTCCCGGTATTTCCTGTCCTTTTATTGCCACCGTTGTCCCGGCAGATTTTATTGTTTTGGTTACCGAACCCACGCCTTTCGGGTTGAATGACCTGAAACTTTCCGTGGAAACACTTGAACAGCTGGAAAAACCTTTCGGGGTTGTGGTTAACCGTACCGGACTGGGTGATGAGCGGGTCTACGATTGGCTGGAAGAAAAACAGATACCGCTTTTGATGAAAATTCCCTTCGACAAAAATATTGCACGGATCTATTCACAAAGCCGTTTGCTGGTCCGTGAAGATCCTTCTTATGCGACCCGTTTTCTTGATTTACTCAAAACAATTGAAGGATTATGCAAAAAATAAATGAAATATCCATTTTGAGCGGGAAGGGAGGAACCGGTAAAACTTCTTTGGCTGCCGCTCTGGCTACGCTCCGAAAGAACACGGTAGTGGCAGATTGTGACGTTGATGCAGCCAATCTTTATTTGATCCTTGAACCTGAAGATTACAGAACCGAAAAATACATTTCCGGTCACAAAGCGGTTATACATTACGACATCTGCACGCAATGCGGTTTGTGCAAGGATTATTGCCGTTTTCAAGCCATAGAACGTCTGCCGGATCCGGATTCCCCGGAAGGAAAGATAACCATAGTGGAAACATCCTGTGACGGATGCTGGTTGTGTTCCCGGATTTGTCCCGTAAAAGCGATCGACATGGTTCCCAGCGACAAGAGCTACTGGTATACAGGAAACTACAGATACGGGAAAATGGTCCGTGCACGTCTTGCCCCCGGAGAAGAAAATTCGGGCAAATTAGTCAGTGTGGTGAGGGAACAGGCCCGTCAGACAGCAGAAGCGTGTGGAGCAAAAAACATAATTATTGACGGACCTCCGGGTACAGGATGCGCTGCCATTGCCTCCCTGACAGGTGCAGATAAAGTGGTTGTGGTCACGGAACCGACCGGTACCGGGCTTCATGATATGAAACGGATCCTGGACCTGGCCGGACGATTCAGGATAAAAAGATATGTCGTCGTAAACAAATCAGATCTGAATGCAGAGATGACGGACCGTATCCGCAAATGGTGTGAACAGGAGGGTATTCCCGTAATCGGGTATTTGCCTTTTGATCCGGAAATGGTTCATGCAATGGTTGCCTGTAAAAGCATCACCGAATGGACTCCGGAGTCCATTCGGTGATGCTTTTACAG
>ENA-UOOK01002696-UOOK01002696.1-fermentation-metagenome-genome-assembly--contig:-NODE-2696-length-21254-cov-3.917543_pt1 | contig 21254 bp, 15 predicted proteins | sample MGYA00245777_ERZ724023 | MGnify/ENA primary metagenome ERZ724023 (study PRJEB28704, sample SAMN03018312) | fermentation metagenome | biome: anthropogenic terrestrial biome; feature: soil; material...
CAGTGGTTCTCTTGACTTTGGTACGGCTCATCAGACGAAGCGTAATATGGAGACTGAAATTGCTGCGACATTGGCTTTCAGTGCTATCCAGAACAATGATAAGATAGGTGTTATTTTTTTCAGTGATAGGATAGAAAAGTATATTCCGCCTAAAAAAGGCCGGAAGCATATTCTTCTGATTATCCGGGAACTGCTTGATTTTCATCCGCAAAGTGAAAAGACGGATATTGCTGAAGCTGTGGAATATCTCACCCGTGTCCAGCGGCGGCGTTGTACGGCTTTCGTAATCAGCGATTTTTATGATCGTAAGCGGATGGTTCGGATAGAAGGACAGGATGAGAGTGCATTGGGACATGCTTTGAAGATCGCTAACCATAAACATGACATGGTGGCTATTCAGGTGTATGATCCTCGTGCCAAGCGTCTGCCTGATGTGGGAATGATGAAAGTAAGAGATGCAGAGACGGGGCATGAAATGTATGTTGATACCGGATCGAAGAATCTTCGCAGAGCTCATACCCGTTATTGGTTGGAACGTGAAGCTTGGTTGAAAGAAATCTTTGCCAAGAGCCGTGTTGATTGGACGAGTATTGCAACGGATGAGGATTTTACAAAATCATTGCTCCTTCTCTTTAAGCAACGCACATGATGAGGATTTTTAATAAGTTGAAGTTGGAATGAATCAGTTCATCAAAAAGATATTGGTAGGTGCAGTCACTGTTCTGTTTGTGCTGCCTGGGTGGTCTCAAGTCCAGGTAGAGCAGAAGATAGACTCTATACAGATACTGATCGGACAGCAGACCGATTTGCATCTGACTGTAGCTATGAAGAAAGGTACAAAAGCTAACATGCCTGTGTTCAAGAGATCTCAGATGATCACACCTGGTGTGGAGGTCCTTTCTTGGAAGGACGGTGATACAACAGCCCTTGATAATGGTATGGTGCAGGTTGAACGTACCTATACACTGACATCGTTTCATCAGAAACTTTATCCTATACCTCCATTGAATGTGAAAGTGGATGGGAAAAATTATCATGGCAATCAGTTGGCTCTTAAGGTCTTGACGGTTCCTGTGGATACCCTGCACCCTAATAAATTCTATCCCCCGAAGGATGTTCAGAACAATATCTTTGACTGGGAGGAATGGAGTCCTGTCTTTTGGTGCAGTATGCTGATGCTCCTGCTTTGTGCCTTCTTCTTCTATTGCTATGTAAGGTTGAAGGAAAATAAGCCTATTATTGTTCATTTCCGTATTGTCAAGAGAGTTCCGGCACATGAGAAGGCTCTTACTAAGATACAGAAAATCAAGCATGAGCATGTAGATAATATAGAAGGTGAGAAAGCTTACTATACCCAACTTACGGATGCTTTAAGGGAATATATACAGAATCGGTTTGGTTTCGGGGCTAAAGAGATGACCAGTTCTGATATCATTGACCGCTTGCGTGAAGCCGGTGATCAGGAGATGATAGCAGAACTGACGGAACTTTTCCAGACAGCCGATCTGGTGAAATTTGCGAAATACGAGACATTCATTAATGAGAATGACAAGAATCTGGTCAATGCCATCAAGTTCATTGATGAGACGAAGACGGATGAAGTTCCGGCTGAGGAGAAAGTCGCTCCGACATTAAGTGCTTCGGATCAGAGAACTCGTGATGCCCGTCGTAACATTAAGATTGCTCTTACTGTAACGGGACTGGTTGCTGTTGTGCTCCTTATTTATGTTATTGTACAGGTAGTGAAGTTAATTTAGTAGATATGGAATTTGCAAACAAAGGATATTTCCTGCTGCTCCTGTTGCTGATACCTTATATATTATGGTATTTTCTGTACAGGAAGAAGAGTGAGCCTACGATGAAGATGAGCGATACTCGTGCCTATGAGTATGCGCCCAAGAGCATGCGTATGCGCCTGATGCATTTACCCATGCTGCTGCGGTGTATCACCTTCATTCTGATTGTGATTATACTGGCTCGTCCCCAGACTCATAATGCCTGGAATAACAAGACTGTTGAAGGCATCAATATCATGATGTGTATGGATGTCTCGACGAGTATGCTTGCAGAGGACTTGAAGCCGAATCGTATAGAAGCTGCTAAAGAAGTGGCAGAGGAGTTTATCTCCAGTCGTCCGAATGACAATATAGGATTGACTATTTTTGCCGGTGAAGCCTTTACGCAATGCCCGATGACCACTGACCATGCCAGTTTGCTGGCTCTACTTCATAATGTGCGCACTGATATTGCAGCCAGAGGACTGATAGATGATGGTACAGCCTTGGGTATGGGACTGGCTAATGCCATATCCCGTCTTCAGAGTTCTAAGGCTAAAAGTAAAGTGGTAATTCTTCTGACTGATGGCTCTAATAATATGGGAGATATCTCACCGATGACAGCCGCTCAGATAGCCAAGAGCCTGGGCATTCGTGTATATACAATAGGTGTGGGTACTAATACTGTAGCGCCTTATCCTGTACAGGTGGCTGGAACTACTCAATATATCAACCTTCCGGCTGAAGTAGACGTACAGACTCTTCGTTCGATAGCAGATGCTACAGGCGGAAATTTCTATCGTGCTACGAATACATCTCAGTTGAGAAAAATTTATCGTGATATAGACCAACTTGAGAAGTCTAAGATGAATGTCCAGCATTTTGCAAAACGTTATGATGCATATCAGCCTTTCGCTTTTGCTGCACTCTTCTTCTTACTTCTGGAGGTTCTCCTCAGGATTACTTGGTTTCGTCGTATACCCTGATGGGTGGGATTGTTGGAAATGCTAGAAATATTCAGAAATGTTTAGATTTGAAAATCCTATATATCTGTGGGCATTGATTGCCATTCCTATTCTGGTTATCATCCGGTTTGTCGAATGGCGTCAACGTTGCATTAAATTGAAGAAGTTCGGTGAGAAAGATCTTCTGAAAGAACTGATGCCGGATGTATCCAAATATCGCCCGAGCGTGAAATTCTGGCTTCTGATGGCTGCTGTGGCATTAGTAGTGGTCATGATGGCTCGTCCTCAAATGGGAGCAAAGATTTCCAATGAGAAGCGTAAGGGAATACAGACCATTATCTGTTTGGATATATCAAATTCGATGCTTGCTCAGGATGTGGAACCTTCGCGGCTGGAGCGGAGCAAAATGCTGATAGAAAATCTTGTAGATAAGTTTAATAATGATAAAATAGGACTGATTGTATTTGCCGGTGAAGCATACGTCCAGTTGCCGATTACCACGGATTATATCTCTGCTAAGATGTTTCTTAGTAACATAGAACCAGGATTAATCCGTACTCAGGGAACGGATATTGGTCAGGCTATTAATCTTGCGATGCACAGTTTCTCGCAGGAGGATGACAAATCAGGTAAGGCCATTATCGTGATTACGGATGCAGAAGATCATGAAGGCGGTGCTGAGGAAGCTGCAAAGGCAGCCCATAAGGCTGGTATTAATGTCTTTGTGCTCGGTGTGGGCTCAGGAAAGGGTGCTCCGATTCCTATGGGTAATGGGACTTATCTGAAGGACAGGAGTGGAAATACGGTAATGACGGCTTTGAATGAACAGACGGCCCAGCAGATAGCACAGGCTGGTGATGGGACGTATATTCATGTTGACAATACAAGTAATGTGGAAGACAGACTTAATGTGGAACTTTCAAAATTGCAGCATGGAGATGCAGAGTCTGTCGTATATGATGCTTCTAATGAACAATTTCAAGTCGTTGGAATGATAGTCCTTTTCCTTCTTATACTTGAAGTGTGTATTTCGGAAGCTAAGAACCCATTGCTAAAAAAGGTAAAACTCTTTAGGAAAAGATGATGAGAAAGTATGCGAAATATATCATTATAGGAGCAATCCTGTTATTGGCAGTTTTCTGTCTGGTAATGGCTGTTCCTGATATGAAGCCTCGTGCGGACCGAACTTTTATCCGTGAGGGGAACAAACTTTATCATGCTCATAAATGGATCGCATCAGAGACGATGTTCCGTAAGGCGATAGCTGCTAATACAGATAATGCGCAGGCTGTATATAATCTTGGTTGTGCTTTGATGATGCAGCAGAAAGATTCCCTTGCAGTACAGCAGTTTATGAAATCCGGCCGTATGGAAAAAGGGAAAGTCAGAAAGGCTGGAAGTTACCATAATACAGGTGTCATCTTCGAGAATCGTCGGCAGTACGGACAGGCTATACCTTTCTATGAAGAGGCTTTAAGGAATAATCCTTCTGATGAACAGACTCGTTATAACCTTGCCCTTTGCCAGAGGTTGCTGAAAAATCAACCCAAAAATAAAAACAAGAACAAGAATAAGAATCAGAAGAATAATAAGAACGGTAAGAACAAGCAGAATCAAAACAAAAACCAAAATAAGAATCAGAACAAACAGAACAAAAATAAGCAGGATCAAAATAAAAATCAGAACCAGCAGAATCCAAATCAGCCTCAGATGAGTAAACAGAATGCTGAGCAACTTCTGAATGCAGCTGTCCAACAGGAAAAGGCAACTAATGCAAAACTTCAGAAGAATATGGCGCAGCCTGCGAGAAAACAATTGGATAAAAACTGGTAAATGACGGGTTATACGAGTGCAGAAAAGGAATGAGAAAAATTCTTTTTGCGGGCAATCGGACAAAATTCAAGGATAATTATTATATGAGACATTTCTATACATATCTGTTTCTGAGTTTATTTCTCGTTCTAGGATATATGCCTCTATGGGCACAGAGAATTTCTGTTTCCGCTCCTTCACATGTAGCGGCAGGGGAGAATTTTCGTATAGCCTATACCGTGAATACTCAGGATGTGTCAGAGTTCCGTGGTGGTAATGTTCCTGAAGGTTTGGAAATCGTAGCAGGGCCGTATGCTTCCTCCCAGTCCAGTTTTACGATGGTTAATGGGCATACGACTAGTTCATCATCGGTTACCTATACCTATACACTTTATGCTAAAAAGGATGGTCACTATACCATTTCAGGGGCTCATGCCGTTGTAAATGGAAAACGCATTACTTCCGGTTCGGCTCATATCCATGTGTCTGGTCGTGCTCAGGCCAATGGCGGTACACCGAATATGCAGGGTAGTCCGGTGAGTGCTCCACGAATGCGTCCTGAAGGCTCCCGTATATCGGGTAATGAACTCTTTATCCGTGTCACAGCGAGTAAGAGGAGAGTGCATGAACAGGAACCTGTTCTCCTTACCTATAAGGTCTATACAACTGTTGATCTGACACAGTTGGAAGGCAAGATGCCGGATCTGAATGGTTTTCATACACAGGAAGTACAACTCCCGCAACAGAAGACTTTCCATATAGAGAAAGTTAATGGCCGGCCGTACCGCTGTGTCACCTGGAGCGAGTATGTGATGTATCCTCAGATGACCGGAGACCTGAAGATACCAAGCATAACCTTTAAGGGAATTGTCGAGGAGGAGAATAGAAATGTGGATCCTTTCGAAGCTTTCTTTAATGGTGGATCGGATTACGTGGATGTGAAGAAAAGCATCATCGCTCCCGGCATGACGATTCATGTAGCTCCACTACCGCCCAGTCCTTCAGGATTCTCTGGAGGCGTTGGGAAATTTAATATTACAGCCCAACTCAATAAGAAGGAGGTTAAGGCCGGTGAACCGATAACACTGCGTGTCGTCATAGGAGGAATCGGCAATCTTAAATTACTTAAGCAACCTGTAGTCAATTTCCCGAAAGGTTTTGATACATACGATGCTAAAGTAACAGACAAGACCAAGTTGACTGCCAATGGAGTAGAAGGAAATATGATTTATGACTTCCTTGCCGTACCCCGTAATCAGGGAAAGTATACCATTCCATCAGTCAAAATGACTTATTATGATGTTGCGGCTAATGCTTATAAGACCATACAGACACAACCCTTTGTGATCAATGTCAGTAAGGGAGATGGTAATGAATCAGGAGTAACTGATTTCTCAGATATGAAAGATCAGGATATTCATCCTTTAAAGTTGGGCAGCAGTGCCTTTCATCAGGTAAATCATTTCTTCTTCGGAAGTGTGGGATATATGACCATTCTGTTCCTTCTTGTAGTGGTCTTTGTTGCATTGCTGATTATCTTCAGAAAACGTGCCGCAGAAATGGCTGACATGGTGAAGATGCGGGGTAAAAAGGCTAATAAGGTTGCAAGAAGAAGACTGAGACGGGCCAGTCTGCTGATGATTAAGGGAAGGCAAGCTGAATTTTATGATGAAGTACTCAGGGCCTTGTGGGGATATATCAGTGATAAACTGAATATGCCGGTAGAACAACTTACACGTGAGAATATTCAGGATAATCTGTCTATTCATCAGGTTGATAAAGAGACAATAGAGAAATTTGTCGGAGCTCTGGACGAATGTGAATTTGAACGCTATGCGCCTGGAGACCCACAAGGAAATATGGAGCGGACCTTCGATCGTGCTATGACAGCCATTATGAATATCGAGGATGTAATGAAAAAAGGGAATAAAAATTCCGTAAACAGATAAGATGATGAAGAATATAAAATTCGTTTTCCTCTGTTTGCTTTTGCTGGTCTTCGTTCAGAATGCTTCAGCGCTTTCAAAAGCTAATGCGGATGCAGACTATGCCAAAGGTAACTATCAGCAGGCAATCAAGGAATATCAGCAACTTCTGAAAGAGGGAGTCAGCGCTGCTTTATATTATAATCTGGGGAATGCTTATTATCGTAGTGATAATATTCCTCAGGCTGTTCTGGCTTATGAAAGAGCCCATCTGATTCAACCGGGTGACAAGGATATCCGGTTTAATCTTGACTTCGCAAGGAGTAAAACCATTGACAAGATTACTCCTCAGGGTGAGGTGTTTTTTGTGTCATGGTATAAAGAACTGGTCAATTTTACCAGCGTAGACCGATGGGCTCATATTGCTATTGGGGCATTGTGCTTGGCTCTGATACTTGTTCTGGCTTATCTCTTCGGGAAAAATCTGATACTGCGCAAAGTGGGCTTCTTTGGTGCGTGTGTATCTGTTGTCGTTTTTCTACTATGTAACCTCTTTGCCTTTCAGCAAAAGTCGGATCTCATGCATCGTACAGGAGCCATAGTCATTTCTCCTTCCATTTCCGTGAAGAAAACTCCAGCTAAGAATGGTGCAGAGGCTTTTGTCATTCATGAAGGGACCCGTGTGGAAATTACTGATAAGACCATGGAACAGTGGAGAGGTATCAAATTGGCTGATGGACGTGAAGGCTGGTTGCGTACCAATCAGATAGAAGGTATTTAAGTGAATAAAGGTAGAAGGGTATCCTCTCTTTGTATGATAAGGAAATACTACAGAGTAGAAATTTTGAAAGTCATAATAGAAAAAATAAATTGAAACTTTTAGAATTAGACAGAATCATATTCCATTTCTTTAATGGAAGCCAATCACAGTTTATGGATGGTCTGGTCATGGCTCTTACATCTGGCCTAACCTGGATTCCTTTATATATTGTGCTTTTCTATCTTGTGTTGAAAAATAATGAGACCATGGCACAGATTATGCTTGTGGTCGGATGTACCGCATTGTGTGTCTTATCGATTAACTGCATTGACGATGGTATCGTCAAACCCCTTATCTCGCGCTGTCGGCCGTCTAATGACCCGATGTTGAAATACTCCATTGATGTGGTAAACAGTTATCGTGGAGATGGATTTAGTTTCTTTTCCGCTCATGCTGCTAACACCATGGGGATAGCTATCTTTTTCGGTCTCCTGATCAGAAGTCGGCTATTAAGTTCTGTCATGGTCTTGTGGTCATTGATGAATGGATGGACTCGTGTTTATCTTGGCGTACACTATCCCAGTGATGTGCTGGCGGGTTGGGCATTTGGTGCATTGGCGGGCTTTATGTTCTATTTGCTTTATCATAAGATGTACTATAAAATCTCTCCAAAACTGAATTATATTTCATCCCAGTACACCAAGACGGGTTATGACTATAGCGATATAGACGTGGTAATGACTGTACTGGCTTTTACATTGGTATATGCTCTTTTCAGAGGAATCATACCAAATTATTAAATAAAATTATGGATACTAAACACATTAGAATTTCTGATTTCAATTATGATTTACCTGATGACAAGATAGCTGAACATCCTAATCCTCTACGTGATCATGCTAAACTCCTCCTTTATCGGCAAGGTGAGGTGAGTGAGGATGTTTTCTATAATATAACGAAATATCTTCCTGAAGGTGCCTTGATGGTCTTCAACAATACAAGGGTTATCCAGGCACGTATGCACTTTCGCAAAGAGACTGGTGCACAGATAGAGATATTCCTTATGGAACCGGCCGTTCCTTCTGATTATGAACGGATGTTCCAGACTACCGGACATTGCTCTTGGTTGTGCATGGTAGGGAATATGAAGAAATGGAAAGAGGGTTCCCTGGTTCGCGAATTTGAAATCAAAGGCCAACAGTTTTCCTTGAAAGCAACTATGCTCAGAGGGGATGAACTGAATGAGGAACAAAAGAAAATGACCAATCACACAGGTGGAACCAACTATTGGATTGATTTCGATTGGGATGCGGATCAGGTGAATTTCGCTGATATCCTTGAGAAGGTGGGCGAACTTCCTATTCCTCCTTATTTGAACCGTTCTACGGAGGAGAGTGATAAAATTGATTATCAGACAGTCTATTCCAAGATTAATGGAAGCGTGGCTGCACCTACAGCTGGCCTTCATTTTACAGACCGGGTGTTGGACAATATAGATCGGTTGGGTATCGTCCGTGATGAGGTGACCTTGCATGTAGGCGCCGGTACCTTTAAACCTGTAAAGACGGATGAGATAGAAGGGCATGAGATGCATTCTGAATATATTGTTGTTCACCGGCATACCTTTGAGCGTCTTCTGAAGTATCATTGCCAGTGCATAGCTGTCGGTACAACTTCTGTACGCACTCTCGAGAGTCTCTATTATATGGGTGCTTATTTACAAACTCATCCAGAGGCCAGTGAGGAAGATCTGCACGTGAATCAGTGGGATCCATACGACAATGGCAGAGACGGAGGACTGGCTGAAGGAATCACTCCGGAACAGTCTGTGAGGAATATTCTGGCTTATCTGGATAGGAACGGCCTCGATGCACTTCATTCAAGCACTGCGCTTTTTATTGCACCGGGTTATACCTATAAGTTTGTCAAGTTGCTGATTACTAATTTCCATCAACCTGAGAGTACTTTGCTGCTTTTGGTCAGTGCTTTCCTGCATGGTGACTGGAAGAAGGTATATCAGTATGCCCTGGCCCATGACTTTAAGTTCCTGAGCTATGGTGATGCTTGTCTGTTGATTCCGTAAGATAGTGTCTGCCTGTATATCCTCAGGAAAGTACGATTCTTGTCCGATAGTTGGATAGAATAGGAGACGTTTTAAGATGAAGAAGAACCATTGGCATCTGCTGAGATGAAAATGACTCGGATTTCATTACTGATAAATTAAAGAAAGATAGTATGAAAATAGGTGATAAAGTAAGATTCCTGTCAGAGACCGGTGGTGGTAAGGTCGCCGGGTTCCAGGGCAATGGCATTGTACTGATTGAGGATGAGGATGGTTTTCAGATCCCAACCCCTGTTAATGACGTAGTTGTCGTTTCGACAGATGATTACAGTATGAGCAAGATGATTTCTGAGAAAATGGATGCAAAGGAGAAAGCAGAAGCTCATGCCAGAACGGAGTTGAAAGATGATCAGAGAAGTATTAAGACCTTATTGAATGCAGAAACTGCCGGACAAACGGAAGAGGAACTGGAAGATGATCCTGCTGATAAGGAGATTACTTTCAAGAGACCTGCTGAAGAAAGAAAGGACGGTGACCGGCTGTCTGTTTATCTGGCTTTTGTCCCTAAGGATGTACAGGCTTTGCCTGATACGGAGTTTGAAACTTATATCATCAACGATAGTAATTATACCCTTCAATATACTTACCTTCATGCTGAAGGGAATGCCTGGACACTCAAGCAGCAATCTGAAGTAGAACCGAACACCAAACTGTTCGTTGAAAAAGATACTGTGATGGAGATCGGACAACTGGGACATATCGCCTTGCAGATCATGGCGTATAAGAAGGATAAACCTTTCTTGTGGAAAACACCTGTAGAGGCTCAGTTTCATATTGATGCCGTAAAATTCTGCAAACAGAATTCTTTTGCGGAGAATGATTTCTTTGAACAGCAGGCTTTGCTCTATCCCATCATCGAAAATGATGTCGTGAGTCATCCTATACATCTGGATCCCAGAAAGTTAAAGGATGAACTCTATCATACAGAATCATCAACTAAAATATCCGGAACTCCTCAACTGAATAAAAGTGAGAAGAAAAAGGATAACTTGCTGGTTATTGACCTTCATGCTTCGTCTTTGCTGGAAACAACGGCGGGAATGCAGGCGGTAGATATCCTTCACTACCAACTTGATTATTTCAAGAAGATAATGAATGAAAACTTGAATAGGAAAGGACTGAAAATTGTCTTTATCCATGGTAAAGGTGAGGGCGTTCTCCGTCATGCCTTGATCCATGAACTCAACTACCGGTATAAGCATTGCACTTATCAGGATGCATCTTTCCAGGAATATGGATATGGTGCCACTCAGATAACAATACATTGAATATATCTGTATCAGAAATAATCGTCTTGGATGATAATAGGATGGTTATTTCTGATTTTCTATAGAAAACTAATAACAGGGATCGGCATCGGATGTGAGTGAAATGAAAAGTGAAAATACTGACATCTGAGAATAAGATGCTGAATCAGACTAATAACAAATACTTGTGTTAATAAAAATTAAAGGTTATGGAGTACGGTTTTATCAAAGTAGCAAGCGCTGTTCCTTCTGTGAAGGTAGGCGATGTGCGGTTTAATACTCAACAGATAGAGAATATTATCGTACAGGCTGAAGGATTGGGAGTAGAGATCATCGTCTTTCCGGAACTTTCTATCACCGGATATTCTTGTCAGGACCTTTTTCATCAACAGTTACTTCTTGATGCGGCTGAGAATTCCCTGATGATGCTGCTTAATGTCACACGGCAGTTGGATGTCATTGCTATTGTAGGGCTTCCGGTTGTGGTTGGTGATCTGTTGCTAAACTGTGCCGCAATCATCCAGAAAGGTAAACTCCTGGGGCTGGTTCCTAAAACCTATCTTCCTGAGTATAGCGAGTTCTATGAGAAGAGGTGGTTCGCTTCTGCACAGGATGTGAAAGAAACTGAAATTCGCTTTGCCGGACATAAAACATTGATCACTCCTGACCTTCAGTTGTTCACTACTTCCAGTGGGGCTACTTTTGGAGTTGAAATATGTGAGGATGTATGGGCTCCCACTCCTCCTAGCAATGGCCTCGCACTGGCAGGCGCCCAGTTGATATTCAATCTTTCTGCCAGTGATGAGTTGAGTGGCAAACATGCTTATCTCAAGAGTCTGCTGTCCAACCAAAGTGCACGCACCATGACAGGCTATATCTATAGTTCCTGTGGTTTTGGTGAGAGCACCCAGGATGTCGTATATGGGGGGAATGCATTGATTTATGAAAATGGCAATATGCTGGCGGAGTCAGAACGGTTCTCTCTCAACAGCCAACTGGAAATTGCTCAGATTGATATTGAAAAACTCCAGATAGAGCGACGGTGCAATTCTACTTACGTTAATGCGCAGCGCAATATAAAATATGCCATGCAGGAATCTAAATTTTCTATCCATCGCGTGGCTACAGCATCACCTGATATTGAACGTGATTTCGTATTGGAGCGTACGGTGAACCCACATCCTTTTATCCCTCAGGAAAAGGATAGGAATGCCTCTTGTGAGGAGATCCTGAATATCCAGGTGATGGGCCTGGCTAAGAGAATCGTCCATACTCATGTGAAAACGGTCATTGTCGGTATCAGCGGGGGATTGGATTCTACCTTGGCACTGTTGGTATGTGTGAAGACTTTTGATAAACTCAAGTTGGACCGTACAGGAATCATTGGCGTTACTATGCCTGGCTTTGGTACGACTGACCGTACCCATCATAATGCAATCATTCTTATGAAGAATCTTGGAGTTACTGTCCGTGAGATAAATATTGCAAATGCAGTAACTCAGCATTTTGAAGATATTGGTCATGACGAGAATATCCATGATATTACCTATGAAAACTGTCAGGCTCGGGAACGTACACAGATCTTGATGGATCTGGCTAATCAACTGGAGGGTCTGGTTGTCGGAACAGGTGATTTAAGTGAACTCGCATTGGGGTGGGCCACCTATAACGGTGATCACATGAGCATGTATGGAGTGAATGCCAGTATTCCGAAAACTTTGATACAGTTTCTTTTGAAACATGTTGCAGATAATTCTATTGATGAGACGAGCAGAGCAGCTTTGCTGGATATTATCAATACTCCTATTTCTCCTGAGTTGATTCCAGCAGATGAGAACGGGGAGATCAAGCAAAAGACAGAGGACCTTGTAGGACCATACGAGTTGCATGATTTCTTCCTGTACTATTTCCTTCGTTATGGATTCAGACCTGGAAAAATATTCTTATTAGCCAAGAAAGCCTTTATCGAACAGAAAGTTAAAGATAAGACAACGGAACGTAAAGCTGTATCCGGAGCCGAACTGGGCGGTACATACGATGAAGAAACCCTGAAAAAATGGTTAAGGGTATTCCTTCGCAGATTTTTTGCCCAGCAGTTCAAGAGGAGTTGTCTTCCTGACGGACCGAAGGTAGGGAGTGTCAGTCTGAGCCCTCGTGGAGACTGGCGCATGCCTTCTGATGCATCCAGTAGTATCTGGCTTGAAGAGGCAGAAGGTTTGTAGTAAATGTTTTTTGATTCGAACTTAGTGGTTGTGAAAACAGAAAATTTGTAAGAGTATTGATGCAAAGACATTTTTTTTTGTTATCTTTGCAACCTTAAAGAGATTAAGTTATAAACAAGAATTTGTATAATGGCTAAGAAATTTGCCGAGCATAACGGGCTGGATCTTGTAGAGATTAATAATGATGTGTTAGCAGGCTGGAAGAAGGATAATATCTTCCACCGTTCAATCGATGAACGTGCAGGGTGTCCTAAGTTTATTTTCTTTGAAGGACCTCCTTCTGCAAACGGTCATCCTGGTATACATCATGTTCTGGCGCGTTCTATCAAGGATATCGTCAATCGTTATAAGACGATGAGAGGATTCCAGGTGTACAGAAAGGCTGGATGGGATACCCATGGACTTCCTGTAGAGATTGGTGTCGAAAAGGAACTTGGCATATCTAAGAAAGATATTGATAATAAGGAAAGTGATAAGTATATCTCTGTAGAAGACTATAATCGGAAATGCCGTGAGAATGTCATGAAATTTACCGAGGAGTGGGATTCTCTGACTAAAAAGATGGGATATTTCATTGATTTGGAGCATCCTTATATTACATACGACAATAAATATATTGAAACGGTATGGTGGCTCTTGAAACAATTGTATAATAAGGGCTTATTATATAAAGGTTATACGATACAGCCGTATAGTCCGGCAGCCGGGACGGGACTGAGCTCCCACGAGTTGAGCCAGCCGGGATGCTACCGGGATGTCAAGGATACTACCGTTACGGCTCAGTTCCTGATTAAGGATCCTAAACCGGAATGGACTAAATGGGGGAAACCTTATTTCATCGCATGGACTACGACACCATGGACGCTGCCGTCCAACGTGGCACTTTGTGTAGGTCCTAAGATCGATTATGTTGCCATCCAGACCTATAATCTCTATAATGGCGAACCGATGACACTTGTCATGGGTGAAAACCGTATCACAGCTTACTTGAAAGCCGATCAGGAAGTAAAGGATATGAATGCTCCGTTGCCTCCTTTCGATAAGGATAAGAAACTTTGTCCATGGAGAGTGATTGACCGCATGAAGGGTGTAGACCTTGAAGGAATGCACTATCAACAGTTGATGCCTTGGACAAAACCTTGTGAGAAGATGGGGGAGTATTCTCCGGAATTTGTCAATGACTATGGGGAGAAGCATCCAGAGAAAGTATTTGTCAGTGAAGATGGACGCGATCGTTTCGTAGAGATGTCAAGTGAGGCCTTTCGTGTCATTCTCGGTGATTATGTCACTACTGATGATGGTACAGGCATCGTCCATATTGCTCCGACTTTCGGTGCAGATGATGCCAAAGTATCCAAAGATGCCGGTATTCCTGCAATCAATCTGGTCAATAAGAAAGAAGAGATTCGCCCGATGGTTGACCTTCAGGGCAAATATTATGAACTGAAGGAGTTGGATTCCCGTTTCGTTGAGAAATGCGTAAATGTGGATGCCTATCATCATCATGAGGGTGATTGGGTCAAGAATGCGTATGATCCGGTTTACACGGTGAATGGAGTCTGGGATGTCAAAGCTTCTCAGAAAGCAGAAGACCTGAATGTCATCATGTGCATGGAAATGAAGCAGGAAGGATCTGCCTTCAAGATAGAGAAGTGTGTGCATAGTTATCCTCATTGCTGGCGTACGGATAAACCGATTCTTTACTATCCCTTGGACAGTTGGTTTATCAAGGATACCGCAAAGAAAGAACAGATGGTAGCTCTTAATAAGACGATCCATTGGCAACCGGAGTCTACCGGTAGTGGGCGTTTTGGTAACTGGCTTGAGAATCTGAATGACTGGAATCTGTCACGCTCTCGTTTCTGGGGGACTCCATTGCCTATCTGGCGTGATGACCATCGGAATGAGAAGTGCATTGGCTCGTTGGAAGAACTGTATGATGAAATAGAAAAGTCAGTTAAGGTTGGCTTTATGAAGTCCAATCCATTGAAGGAAAAAGGCTTTGTTCCTGGAGATTATTCTCAGGAAAATTATGACCGTATCGATCTTCATCGGCCATATATCGACTATATCGTTCTCGTTAATGATGCAGGGAAACCCATGCACCGCGAGAGTGATCTGATAGATGTCTGGTTCGATTCCGGTTCCATGCCTTATGCGCAGCAGCATTATCCTTTTGAACATCCGTTGGATGCCGAAGGGGTGAAAGCCACAGGTCTCTCAGAGACAGAATATCGGGCTCAGTTGGTTCACAGTACCTATCAGGGTACACCAGTTCCTCCTGCCTTTTATCCGGCTGATTTTATCAATGAGGGTGTTGATCAGACCCGTGGTTGGTTCTTTACTTTGCATGCCATTTCTACGATGATATTCGGGCAGGTAGCATTCAAGAATGTTATCAGTTCAGGTCTTGTTTTGGATGCCAAAGGAAATAAGATGAGCAAGCATGTCGGCAATGTTACTGATCCTTTTGAAATGATCGATCAGTTTGGTGCCGATGCGGTCCGTTTTTATATGATGACGAACAATGAACCGTGGGACAATCTGAAATTTGACCCTAAGGGAGTTGATGAAGTAAGACGAAAATTCTTCGGTACGTTGTACAATACCTATTCATTCTTTGCCTTGTATGCTAATGTAGACCATTTTGATCCGGCAGCCAAGCAGTTGGATGTCAGTAAGCGTCCGGAGATTGACCGTTGGATTCTATCTTGCTTGAATACATTGGTGAAAGGAATGGAGCGGGAACTGGATGACTATGATCCTACCCGTGCCGGCCGCCTGGTAGATACTTTCGTGAATGATGACCTGAGCAATTGGTATGTGCGCCTGAACCGTAAACGTTTCTGGGGCAAGGAGATGAGCGAAGACAAATTGAGCGCCTACCAGACCCTTTATACTTGTTTGATGACGGTTGCCAGAGTCTTGGCACCTTTCGCACCATTCTGCTCTGATCGTCTTTATAAGGATCTGGGAGGGATGAAGGACAGTGTACATCTGGAAGAATATCCGGTTGTAAATGAAGGTATCATAGATGCTGATCTTGAAGCTCGTATGTCTGTGGCTCAGAAAATAACTTCCATGGTGTTGGCCTTGCGTCGTAAGGTCAATATCAGGGTACGTCAGCCATTGGCTAAGATTATGATTCCAGCTGTCAATGATGAACAGAAGAAGCATATCATTGCTGTAACAGACTTGATCAAGACCGAAGTGAATGTCAAGGAAATTGAGTTTATCGGTGAGCAGGGTGTCTTGGTTAAGAAAGCAAAATGTAATTTCCGTGTTATGGGAAAGAAGTTCGGGAAGCTAATGAAACCTATTGCTGCCCATATAGATGCTTTATCCCAGAAAGATATTGCATTGCTGGAAACAGAAGGTCAGTTGGCTTTTGATGTCAATGGCCAGCCTGTTACAGTTGACTCCACAGATGTAGATATTATTTCAGAAGATATTCCGGGATGGCTGGTAGCTAATGAAGGTAATCTGACGGTTGCTCTTGAGGTCACCCTGACTCCCGAATTGAAGAGAGAGGGTATGGCTCGTGAATTGATTAACCGCATTCAGAATCTCCGCAAGGAGACCGGACTGGAAATCACGGATCGTATTGTAGTTACTGTTGCTCCTAATCCTGAAACAGATGCTTCCATCACGGATTTTGGTGATATGATCAAGAAGCAGGTTCTTGCCAATGATCTGATGATCACTGATAATGATGGTGTAGAAACTGAGTTTGATGATTTCAAATTGAATATTAAAGTTGTAAAAGATAATCGATAACTAACTTAAAAATTTTGGTTATGGCTGAAATAAAGGTACGTTATTCAGATGAAGATCTGGAAGAATTCCGGCAAGTTATCAACAAAAAACTTGCGGTAGCACGGCAGGAATATAAGGATATGATGAGTCAGCTTGACAATGCGGATAGCAATGATGTGGCTGATACGTCTCCTACTTATAAGGCTGTTGAAGATGGAACCGTTAACCAGAGTAAGGAGGAAATTATTGATATGGCCCAGCGCCAGCAGAAGTTTATCAAAGGACTGGAAGCTGCATTGGTCCGTATTGAGAACAAAACATACGGTATTGACCGTATCACGGGTAAATTGATTCCGAAGGCTCGTCTGCTGGTGGTTCCTCATGCTACCCTCAGTGTCGCTTCCAAAGAGAAGAATAAGAATCATTAGATATTTCTTCTGCTCTGAAACTTTCTGGGGCTACATAGAGTGTAGGCCTCAGTCTGTGATGGCTGTGAAGAATGAAATAATTTTGTGTTTAGGAAATTTTTATTGAGTGCAAAAATTTCTAGAGGGATTTTTGCTGCCTTCAAATGAAATAGAATGCTGAGAAAGTCGGATAGGAAGAAGTGGAGACTGAGTGTAGGATGGCTTTCTGTACTCATCATTTTTGCTGTTCTGTTAATTGACCAGATCATAAAGATCTGGGTAAAGACACACATGAGCCTTGGTGAGCAGATTGACATTACCAGTTGGTGTAAGATCGTTTTTATTGAAAACTATGGAATGGCATGGGGAATGACATTCCTGAACAAGTACTTCCTTTCTTTATTCCGCGTTGTAGCCGTGTGTATTATAGGATGGTATATCCATCAGGAATTGAAAAGAGGAGCACGTATCCGTTATATCGTCTTCCTGTCCATGATTCTGGCTGGTGCAGCAGGCAATATAATAGATTCCATGTTTTATGGCTTGATATTCAATGCCTCTTCACCGTTTTATGTTTCCTATTTCGTACCTTTCGGACATGGATATGGCAGTTTCCTGACGGGTAGGGTGGTTGATATGTTCTATTTTCCGATTTGCCATTGGACATGGCCGGAAAGTTTCCCGTTTTTAGGAGGTCATTCATTTACATTCTTCTCTCCTGTATTCAATTTTGCGGATTCTTGTATTACAGCCGGTGTAATTGGTCTTCTGATATTTTGCAGAAAAGATATGGTCACTTTGACCAAGAAGGGAAGGGATGACAGAGCAGCTGGCAGTGAGGATACTGGGAAAAAGAATAGAGTATAAGGGAAGAGTAATCAAGTTATTATGAAGTTGAATCATATTCATACCTTTCCATATCTGTTTGTGTTTACAGTTCTGTTGTTTTTAGCAGGATGTAAACCTTCAGTACCCAGTAAATATCTATCCAAGGGTAAGATGGAGGATATTCTCTACGATTACCATATTGCACAAGCTATGGGAGAGCAGAGCAGCAATCCGGCGACTGCCTGTACTTATCGTGCTGCAGTATTTAAGAAATATCATATTACACAAGCTCAGTTTGATTCGTCTCTGGTCTATTACACGCGTCATACCGAACTTCTTCATGGGATCTATGAAGATCTGACGGATCGGTTGCAGAGTGAGGCTCAGGCACAGGGTTCGTCTGTTAACGCTTTTGGATCCAGTGAACAGGGAGATACCGCCAACATCTGGAGAGGTGATCCTGCCTTGGTCCTTTCTCCAAGCGAACCTTTCAATTATTCTACTTTTTCTGTTCCATCGGACAGTTCTTTCCATGCCGGAGATCATATCATACTTGATTTCAATGCTCAGTTTATCTTTCAGGACGGTATGCGTGATGGCGTAGTGGTTCTGGCAGTACAGTTTAAGAATGACAGTATTGCCTCGTCACTTATTCATATCATGAATACCCAGCATTATAATCTCGAAGTAGATGATCGGGATAGTGTTGGAATCAAGTCGGTAAAAGGTTATTTCCTGATGCCGGACAATGATGATCCGAATGCAAGCATGACAACTCTGAAGTTAATGTTCATTCAGAATATAAAATTGGTCCGGATGCATGTTAAGCGTGTGTCTGGTCAACCTCAGAATATGCCTTCTGGAACACCTCAGCAAACTGATAGTGCATCTCCACCACCTTCTCAAACACAGTCACAACCTCAATTGCAGCAAGTAAACAACAGTGGAGTACCTCAGCCAAATTCTGTCTTGAATGCTCCTGTAAATACTTCGCCTGCAGACCGGCATCGATTGCCTGTTGCTCACCCCGTACAGTAGTTTTTATAAAGGAAAGTGAAACATAATATCCACCGCTTTGCTGCTCCTGAGGTAATAATAGAAGGGAGAACTTTTTCTCAGACCTATATTGAGGTTATTGAAGGAAAGGTCATTGATTATGGTAAACTCCAGGAAGAAATGGCTTTTACAGAATGGTTGTGTGGTACTATTGAAGTGAAAACAAACGAAAAAGGATTGCTTTATGCTTGTTACGAGAACAGGCGGTTGAAGTGATGATATATGCAGGAAAGGGCTTAGACTCGATCCGCGTTAGTGCTCTTACATTTTAATTTTGTTAGTCGAAATTGAATTTTTTATTTTGTCTTTTATTGGCAGCCATTACGTATGGCTCTCCGGTGCATTATCCAATTGAACTAGCCGGAAATTTTGCTGAACCGAGACCCAATCACTTCCATGGTGGTTGTGATGTGAAAACAGGCGAGGTTGTAGGTAAGGCTATTTATTCTATCGGTGACGGCTATGTCAGTCATGTCTCAATCGGTGTAGGTGGTTACGGCAATGCTGTTTACATACAGCATCCGGAAGGCTACACGAGTGTCTATTGCCATCTGAAAGCCTTTTCATTCCGTCTGAAAGCAATAGTCCGCAAGCACCAGTATGCTGAACAGCGGAGTACGGGTGTATTTACTTTTAAACCTTATGAACTGCCTGTTGCTCAAGGTGACTTCATAGCATGGAGCGGTAATACCGGTGCTTCTGAAGCCCCGCATCTCCATCTGGAGATTCACAGCACGAAAACATGGAATATGCATGATCCACTATCTTTCATCGGCAGATATGTCACGGATCATGTTCCTCCGTTGGGACATGGTTTTATGGCTTGTCCCATGGCGGGTCAGGGATGTTTTGACGGAGGTTTTGGGGACCAGGTCTTTGCATTGACCTCTCATCATCTGTCTAATCACTTTAGAGCATGGGGGAAGGTTGGTTTTGCTATATGGGCCAATGATAATATGGAAGCCACCTATAATAACTACGGTGTGCGGAAAACCCAGTTGTTTGTAGATGGCAAATTGGTTTTTCAGAGTGATGCAAATGATATTCCAGTGCATGATAATTTGCAAGTCAATTATTGGGGGGATTATCAGCATTATATCCGTTCCAATGTCTGGTATCTGCGTTCTTTTGTCCTGCCCGGTGTCACCTTGCCAATCTTTAAGATAGGGGAAAACCGTGGTATTATAGACTTCAATCAGCAGCGTCCGTACCATCTTGAATATGTTCTGTCAGACTTTGCAGGAAACACATCGCGTTATGACTTTATTGTTGTAGGGCAGAAGATGGGTATTGCTCCGATCCGGAAACCGAATGGGCCGATACTTTACTGGAATCGTTTCAATCTCTATTCCTTTTCGGGTACACGGCTGATTTTGAAACATCGTCTGCTTGCGGACAATGTGACTATCAGACCACAAATGATCCGTCAACCTGGAAGTTACTCCAATGGCTATCGCTTCATGGCAGGGAGTTATCCTTTACTGAACTTTGGGCAGATTTCTATCCATCTGAATAAATCGGTCCCTGATCCTAATAAATTGTATATTATCAGCCATTATGGCAAGGCCCGTTATATGGGTGGTGTCTATAAGAATGGCTGGGTTACCGGCCGTTGCCGGGACTTGGGTGCGATTTATGATATCGGTTACGATGATGAAGCTCCAAAGGTAGGGCCTGTCGGTCAGGGTGCATGGTCAGCAGGTCGTCAGATTACGATTTCCATGGTGGATGCGCAGAGTGGCCTGAAAGGTTTTAAGGCTTTTATCGATGGAAATTATGTAGCTTTTGATCAGGTACCACAAAGCCCGTGGGTGCGTTGTAATCTGGCAGAAACCCCTGTCAGAAAGACTGGAAAGGTGCACCAACTTAGGTTTATTGCCTGGGATCAGAGAGATAATCAACGGGTGTATACTACTCAATTTAAATATTAAGGAAAAATTAATTGTTAACGATAGATATGAAAAAAATCAGTCTTGCAATATTCGTATTGTCCATTGGTTTCTTGTTCCCTCTGAAATCGGGAGCTTGTACCAATTTTATCGTGGCTAGAGGAGCCAGTGCGGATGGATCGGTTATTTGTTCTTATAATGCCGATGATTACGGTATGTTCATTAACTTGTGCCATTATCCCGCCGCCATTCATCAGAAAGGCGATATGCGTAAAATTATCGATTGGGATACGCACCGTTATATCGGAGAGATTCCTGAGGCTCATCAGACTTATAATGTTATAGGCAATATCAATGAGTTTCAGGTTACCATCGGCGAGACTACCTATGGTGGTCGCGAGGAGATGGTAGACAAGACAGGAAGAATAGACTATGGATCTTTGATTTATCTTGGTCTTCAGCGTTCTCGTACAGCTCGTGAAGCTATCCA
>ENA-UOOK01002697-UOOK01002697.1-fermentation-metagenome-genome-assembly--contig:-NODE-2697-length-21241-cov-9.284480_pt1 | contig 21241 bp, 13 predicted proteins | sample MGYA00245777_ERZ724023 | MGnify/ENA primary metagenome ERZ724023 (study PRJEB28704, sample SAMN03018312) | fermentation metagenome | biome: anthropogenic terrestrial biome; feature: soil; material...
AGCTAATCGCCCTATTTCAATCTCAGCGGATCTACGACCCTCCCGATCCGCCAACTGGCGGATACGGGATGCTCTGAACCAACTGAGCTAATCGCCCTATTTCAATCTCAGCGGATCTACGACCCTCCCGATCCGCCAACCGGCGGATACGGGATGCTCTGAACCAACTGAGCTAATCGCCCGGAATGAGAGTGCAAATATAAATTCTATTTTTTATTCTGCAATGAAGCTTTCAAAATTATAAACACCCTTCCGGAACAAAATAGAATCATCTTCGTACAACCATGGGGCCACTGTGTGAGTCATGTTATTAATCCTGTTAATTATACGCTTTGCCATTATGGCTCCGTTTATTAGGAATATATTTATATTAGCTTACGGTACATTATGACATGAAATGAGTTGCAATCCGAGAGTAATTGCCTGGAAGTTGCAGCTTCAACTATATGATAAATAGTGTGATATGTTACCAGAATACTGATCCTGACCATCATGAAACATTTACGCCTGTCAATCCTGGTGCTTGCACTTCTTCTCGCTCTGCCTCCGCAATCAGCCGATGCGCAGGTTGGCCCGGGCGGAGTAGGCACACTGACCAATACACAACTCTGGCTAAGGTCAGACAGCCTGATTGCAATACAACCTCTCTATTTTGTCACCAGCTGGCTCGATCTATCGGGTCATATGCGCGATTTCGGGGCAGTTGTTATGGGTCAGACCGTTCCTACTCTTGCTCTCAATGCTTTAAACGGTTATCCGGCTGTTGCATTTTCCGATCAGGGAGGTGTGGGGGGTGACTTTCTGGGATATAACGGATCACTCGGTATAACAGGATCAGATGCAGCTACAGTAGTGATCGTTGCCCGCAATACCACTGCATCAGATGAACAGAACGGTGGTCTGTACATGGGCCAGAGGAATACCGGCGGAACTAATGCGGTAAGGAGCTATGGTCTTGAATATTCTGACGCTGTGAGGTTCAACGGGCAGAGCCAGGTCTTCAATGACGGGCATACAGCAGGCACCTGGAATATAATCTATTACACCAACCCTGCCGGGGCAACTGTCTCCGCCTACAGTGCATTTCTCAACGGTACTCCCCTTACGGGCAACTCCGTCTCGGCTATTGTGCCTTCCCTTGTATCCAATTTCGCCCTTCTTGGGGCGACGCAGATGAACGGAACCTTTAATCCATCCGGTTATTTCAACGGTGACATGACAGAGATAGCTGTCTTCACTGGCCAGCTTAATGATGCCGAAAGGGTTGTGCTTCAGAATAACCTGGGCGCGAAGTACCTGCTTTCTATAGCAGATGACCATTATGCCTGGGAGACAACCCATTCTCATGATGTGTCGGGTATTGCTGCATTTAACGGAACCACCTTCACCAATGCATGGTCAACGGGTATGCTGTCAGTTAGTGCTCCCACTGACCTCAGTGAAGGCGAATACCTCTTTTTCGGACATGACGAAGCCGGGGCCAAGACATGGACAACCAATGAGGTGCCAGCTCCGGGCACTTACCGGCTGCCACGGGAATGGCGGTTCGACGAGACTTCGGATGTCGGTACTGTGACAATCAGCATCCCGGCATCCTCGTTGCCGGCACTGCCGTCAGGTTATCCGTCAGTTGGCATACTTATCGATGACGACGGCGATTTCTCCACTGGAGCCACAATGCACCACCCGGTACTGTCGGGTGGAACCTATACAATTGACCTGGATATCACTGACGGTCAGTACCTGACAATCATTGCATTCCGTCCGGAGGTGAATTTTACAGTACCGGGAGGGTCAGGGCCGGAGAGTGTCAGCCCCGTCAGTGTTCAGGTTTCACTTAACTATCCTCACACATCAGATATCATAGTCAGTTACTCTGCAACTGGCGGAACGGCAACAGAAGGAACTGACTATACAATTGTTCCTGGTCCTGTGACAATTCCGGCTGGAACAATGACTGCTTTTATCACAATCAATGTCATCAACGATGCCCTGGTTGAGCCTTCAGAAACCATTATTACCGGCCTCCTCAGCCCTTCTCCGGGGGTATCAACAGGCACACAGGACAGCTATACGTACACTATCCTTAATGACGATACGGTCTATGCTTCCTTTTCCTCGGCCACGGCCTCCGGTCCTGAGGGCAATGCCCCCGGGACAGTCTCATCCCTTCAGATAGTAGTCAGTGGGGGAATTATCACCACTCCGGGAAGCGTTAATTTGATAGTCTCAAATGGTTCAACCTCATCGGCCGACTGGTCTCAGACAGTCAACATGGTCACCATACCTGCCGGAGACTATACAACCCCCGTTACAATTCCCATCCCAGGCTCTGTACTTACAATTCAGGGAGATCTTACTGTTGAGCCAGATGAGACTGTTAACCTGGGAATGAATACATTTGTTACTGTTGCCGCAGGCACTGTTGTCAATTCCGTATATACGATACTCAACGATGACAACTCAACAGTCAGTGTCAGCACTGCAACTGCGATGATACCGGAAGGCGGACCAGGAGCTGCAGGAACGGGCACCTTTGTATTTACTTTCAGCAATCCTGTTTCAAATGCCAGGACGGTTTCATACACTGTAAGCGGAACAGCAACGTCAGGCACTGACTATGTTGCTCTTCCCGGATCATTTGTTATGCCTGCTGGTGCATTGACATATAATCTTACGCTAACTTCTGTTGCTGACCAGCTCATCGAGGGTGACGAAACTGTGAGGGTCACCCTCACAGGAGTTTCAGACTCTCCGGCAGTATCCGTTGACGAGACACCGGCTGTAATAACAATTGACGATGATGACCTGCCGGTCATTCTTTTCTCCCCGGCAACAGTGACCATGGCTGAAGGATCAGCGGCTGCCATCGATGTATGGCTGCAAAATGCACCTGCCGGCCCTGTCACCATCAACGTCTCAACCCTCATGGCCGGGCTGCTGAATATCAGCCCTGTTACACTGACCTTCAATTCATCGAATTTTTCCACCCGCCAGGTGATAACCCTGCAGGCGGTTGAGAATGCGTTCCTGGGTGACCAGACTGACAATGTGATACTGTCAGTGAATGACGCTCTTTCATTTGATCCATTCGATCCATTGCCTGACATTAATATTCCGGTAAGCATTGTAAACAATGATGTGGCATCCATAGTGGTAAATCCAACGAGTGTTACTGTTGCTGAAAACGGCACTGCAACATTCACTGTGACACTGTCAGCTGCACCTCCGTCAGGCAGTGTGGTGGTAGATATTGTCAGCAACAATACCTCCGCAGCCACCATTAATATATCACAGCTCACCTTCACAACAGCTAATTATAATATTCCTCAGACCATCACTGTCACGGGTGTAAACAACAATACTGTGCCGGACGTATCAACCACCATCTTCCTTGCGGTCAATAATGCTCTGTCATATGACGGTTATGAGGGAGTGACCGCCACTGTCAATGTCAATGTCACGAATGATGACCTGGCAGGGTTTACCGTCACACCGCTCGCAATGACGATCAATGAAGGAGGTCCAGCTGGTCAGTTCTCAATCGTACTGACTGCCCAGCCTATTACAGATGTAGTCTTTGATCTTATCAACGCTGCCCCGGTTAACACCACCCATGTTTCGCAGGTGACCTTTACAGCGGCAAACTGGAATGTGCCGGTTGTGATTGACGTCACTGCCATCGAGGACCTCCTGGATACAGACCTCACGGATGTTATTGCCGTGACAGTCAACCAGGATGTTTCCGACAACAGCTTTGATGCACTGTCAGCACAGAATGTCACTGTCAGTATCGAAGACAATGATCCGCCTGTTATTACCGGATGTCCGGTCAATATTTCAGCAGATTCCGCCCCCGGGTCATGTTCAGCCACTGTCAGCTGGACGCCTCCCGTGTCAACAGCTCCGATGACATCAACGCATATTCCCGGTTCGGTCTTTCCTGTTGGGGTGACAACAGTGACCTATACATCAACAGATGCTGATGGTATGACGTCGACATGCAGTTTCACAGTTACTGTAAATGATACTGAGTTGCCTGTAGTCAATTGCAAAGACATTACTGTAAATCTCGATGCCTCCGGTCACGCTTCCATTGTGCCGTCAGATGTGCTTGCATCTGCTCCCATGGACAACTGCGCCTTAGCTGACGTGACGCTCAGCCGTTCGGCCTTCACCTGTGCCGATCTTGGTCCTGTAAGCGTTACAGTAACAGTCACTGACGCGAGTGGCAATACGGCATCGTGTGATGCAGTCGTTACTGTTGCAGATACGTTTGCCTCATCGGTTGGTGCCGGTCCTGATGCAGAGATATGCACCTCACATCCGACATTTACCATAACCGGGGCATCAGCCTCCAATATGACTCTTCTATGGAGCACATCGGGCAGTGGTACATTTAGTGATCCGACTATAGTTAACCCGGTTTATACCAGGGGTGCTAATGATCTCACGGAGGTGACTCTGACCCTTACCGGGACGAAGCAGAATGGCTGCCCGGAGACGCTGACTGATACCAGGACACTTACCTTCGCCGGGCTTCCCGCAGCTGATGCAGGAGCCGACAAGGACCTCTGCAGAGGAACAGCCACTGTTACCCTGTCAGATGCAACCGCAGCCAACGGAACAGTCTCCTGGACCACATCAGGCAACGGTACCTTCAGCGACCCTGCAGTTTCCGGTCCGGTTTACACCTTCGGCACCTCTGACTCTGGTCCCGTTACTCTTACCATGACAGTCACAAGTTTCGTTTGCGGGACTGTAAGTGATAACCTGGTCATAACCTTCACACCTGAGCCTGTGGCTGATGCCGGCCCGGACGGATCAGTATGCCCCACTGAGGCCGGATTCCAGGTGGCCGGTGCTTCTCATGCAGAAGGTACTGTGACATGGAGTACCAGCGGGAACGGTGCTTTCAGTGACGATACAGCAGACAACCCGTACTATACTTTCGGCACCGAAGACTATGCAACAGGATCCGCAACGCTCACAATGACAGTGACAGGGGGTAGTACCTGTGGCACGCAGACTTCTTCAGCCATCGTGACAATCAACGCCCCGCCCAAGCCTGAAGTTACAGGTCATCAGCAGATTACCTGTAATGGCCTGACTGATGGCGCAGTGCAGATGGCAGCATCCGGTGGCCTTGCACCTTATACTTACAATATCAATGGAGGACCCTTCCAGGCTTCCGGTGATTTTACTGACCTTGCTGCAGGCACATACGAGTTTGAAGTTATGGATGCCAATGGCTGCATTGCTGATACTACTATCGAAATTACAGAACCAATGCCATTCACAGCTGTGATTGACGGTACGGATAATGTGACCTGTCACGGCGGGGCAGACGGTGCCATTTATGCCACCCTGACAGGAGGGACGGAGTCTTATAACATAACCTGGACAGGGCCGGCCGGTTATACGGCATCAACGGCAACAATAACCGGCCTGGTGGCAGGTACATATACACTTACTGTGACTGACAGGAACATCTGTGCAACCTACAGCTACATAGAGGTAATAACTGAGCCGGATGCGATAGCTATCACTTCCGCGATCCTTTCGGATCACGGCGGTCATGGCGTCACCTGCCCCGGGTCTGCTGACGGTTCAATTACCGTTACAGTTCAGGGAGGCACACCTCCTCTTGCCCTGGAGTGGATTGGTCCGGCCGGGTTCACCTCTGATCAGCCTTCGATCACCATGCTGGGTGCAGGCCAGTATACTCTTAACGTTTCAGATGCGTCAGGGTGCACCCTCACAACAGAATATACTCTTACTGCACCTGAGGCAATCGAGATCTCAGCAGTCACGACTGATGCTTCCTGTCCCGATACGCCTGACGGCGACATTGACCTGACTGTCTCCGGCGGAGAGGGAACACTGATCTTTCTCTGGAATGACGGCGTCACTACTTCTGACCGGACAGATATTTTGCCGGGCGATTATTCCGTCGATGTGACTGATGCGGTCGGATGCACCTCAAGTTTTGAGGTTACCGTCGGAGTCAGAGGAATCGACTGCCTGAGGATATTTGAGATCATAACACCAAATGGTGATGGCAGGAACGATACCTGGCAAATGCAAAATGCATGGCTCTACCCCGAAGCCGAGGTCTTTGTATATAACCGATGGGGCAAACTGGTCTATCACTCAAAGAACGCCGCTGACGAATGGGACGGCACTTTCAACGGAGAGCTCCTGCCAAATGACTCGTACCACTATGTGATTCACCTGAACGACGGTTCCGAACCGCGGACAGGAATAATCTCGATCATAAGCAAGTAACCTGATAACCGGAAGGAGATATGAAAATATTTAGAATAATAGCAGTGGTTGGCCTTCTGGCGGTTATACCTGTCATCAGAGCACAACAGTTCCCGATGTACAGCCAGTATATGATGAATGGCTTCCTTCTGAACCCATCGTATGCCGGAAGTGACTATTACACTACATTCGGCCTGACAGTCCGCGAGCAATGGCTTAACCTTCCCGATGCGCCAGGTACCTACGCTGCTGCATTTCAGACCAGGTTGCTGAATGACAGTTATATCACGAAGTCGACTGCAGTAAGGAAGAAGATCAACAGGCCCACCAAGGGTGGAAGGGTAGGAGTCGGCGGTTATCTTTTCTCAGATCATAACGGTATTATGCACAGAACAGGAGTTCAGCTGGCATATGCCTATCATCTCCCTGTAGGGGATGAAGAGCAGCTTTCTCTCGGGCTGTCGCTCAGCGCATACCAGTATTTTGTAGATATCCGGGGTGCCCTGATGCCGGATGACGTGCAGGATGATCTGCTTAATAACTATGATCAGGTGGTTTATATCCCTGATGCCAATTTCGGGGTCAGCTATACCACAAGGAGATACTATGCAGGTCTTGCTATGACCAACCTTTTCAGAGGTACCCTGATGTTAGGCAACGGTGGCCAAAACAGCCGCTCTGAACTTGGCCACTTCTTCCTGACCGGAGGTATGAGGTTCTATCCCGGAACTGACTGGATCATTGAACCCTCAGTGATGCTCAAATCATCGGACATGGTGTTTAAATCATTCCAGGTCGACATGACGGGAAGAGTGTATTACAAGGAGGATTACTGGCTTGGGCTCTCGTACAGGACCGGCGATGCTGTGATAATGATGGCCGGGCTGAAGGTTGACAGGTTCTATATCGGCTATGCATTTGACTTTACCCTTTCTGAGATCCGCAGCTACACTTACGGAACACATGAGCTGACCCTGCTTGCACGCTTTGGTGACAACCCGAGGCGGTACAGGTGGATCAACAAATACTGATGAGGCATACCATACCATTGTTACTTATTGTTGTGTCCTGTCTGGGCTGTGACCCGCTTGCCAATCCTGTCAGCGGCCGGCTTGCCTTCTCGTCAGATACCATATCATTTGACACTGTTTTTTCCGGATATGGCTCTGCCACCCTTGAACTCCGGATTAAAAACCTTGAGGATGACCCTCTCCTTATAGACCGCATCTGGCTTGGCGGAGGTACTGCCTCACCATTCAGGGTCAACATTGACGGCCGGTCTGCTGCCGAAGTTCAGAATACAACAATTGCCAGAGGTGACAGCATTTTCATTTTTATCATTGTTACAGTCGATCCGACAGGCGGAGATCTCCCCCTGGCTGTCACCGATTCAGTGAATTTCCTGTCGGGAAGTCATTCAGGCAGGGTCATTCTTGAAGCCTGGGGACAGGATATACGTCTCGTCACGGATGATATACTCTCGCCGGCGATATGGACTGAAGGAAAGCCTTACGTTATCAGAGGCCATCTGTTTGTTGATACCCTTGCGACCCTGACACTTAATCCGGGAACAAGAGTATACATGCACCATGGAGCGGAGGTAACCATTGCCGGGTCACTCAAGGCAGAGGGAACAGCTGAAAAGAGAATAACAATTGCAACTGACCGGCTGGAAAAGGAATACAGGGATGTGCCCGGACGTTGGATAGGGCTGAAGTTCCAAAGCTGCAGTCGCGGCAATATACTGAACCATACTGATATACGCAATGCTCAAACAGCTGTGAAAATTGAAGGCCAGCCTGGTTCGGTCCCGGATCTCAGAATGAACAGCACTACGCTGATGCATAACTCCGTTTCCTCACTGGCAGCAAAGGATGCTGATATATTTGCTGTCAACTCCCTTTTTGCCCATTCAGGATTCAGCACCGTCTCGCTGGCTGAGGGCGGCGACTATGAGTTCATCCACTGCACCATCAGCAATATTTGGGAGTACAATTTCCGCTCGGAGCCGGCCCTTCTGATAAACCCCGGCAACAGATACATGCCCGAAGTGTCAGTGGTGAATTCGGTGATAAGCGGCAGCCTGTCTGATGAGCTGAAGATAAATGCTCCGGCCGCAGTGGCAGGGTCGGGATTCAGGGCTGACAGTTCACTGATAAAGGTTGATACCCTTTCTGCTGGCTGGTACTCAACACCTTTGTTCAGAACGGTGATTACCTCCCGGTCACCCCGTTTCATAGATGAGAATAAATGGGATTTCAGACCTGATACTCTCTCACCTCTCCTCGACTGTGCCGGGAAAACAGAGATGACGACATGGCCGGCCGATATCAGGAACAAACCGCGTCCCGCCTTCGATGGCCCGGATATCGGGGCGTTTGAGAGGCAGAGAGGGGAGAAGCGAAAAGAGGAAGCAGCCGGCATGACCGGAACACAGGTCAGCCATTGACAATTCTGACCATTTACTCTATATTTGTCCTGCTGCTATTTTAATTAGTGCTTTAATCAGTGTGAGATGAGGGTGACACTCTCTGTTATTGTATTTCTTGTAACGCTGCTGCCACAGACGTCCGGTCAGGATCGCACTGTGATGTTCTATAACGTTGAAAACCTGTTTGACACTGTAGATGACACCACTAAAAATGATGAGGGGTTTCTTCCTGGGGGATCAAGGAGGTGGACGGCATCGAGATACAACAGGAAGCTCAGTTCCATTGCGAGGGCGGTGGCTGCTTCCGGGGAGTGGGAGCTCCCTTCCCTGATAGGTCTCTGCGAGGTTGAAAACGAAGCAGTTTTGAGGGACCTGGCTTACGGCACTCTCCTCTCAGCCGGTAACTACGGCATTGTCCACAGGGAGTCGCCGGATACGCGGGGTATAGACCTGGCACTGCTTTACAGACGTGACAATTTCTCCCTGGAACAGGCTGATGCGTGGCTCCCGGCAGGTGCGGACAGCACCCCGATATTGACGCGAAATATTCTATATGTGAAACTCACAACGGGAACTGACACACTTCATATCGTTCTCTGTCACCTGCCATCGCGGAGAGGAGGGGTGCTGGCGGCAGGCGAGCTGCGGGAAAGGATGGTAACGCTGACCGGCGCCGGGATTGACTCCATCATGAGCACCTCAGGAGGGAGAGCAGCGGTAATAGTTATGGGCGACTTCAACACCGGACCCGGAGAGCCGTTGATGGCAGAATTTACAAGGAAGGCAGGTCTGGTCAACCTGTCAGCTGAGGCAGCCGGACAGGGCAGGGGTTCATACAGATACCAGGGAACATGGGAGATGATTGACCAGGTGCTTGTCTCAGCTTCGATGACAGACAGCACAACAGTCTTTTATGCAGTTCCCGGCAGTTTTCGTGTAGTGGATGCCCCCTTTCTTCTGACCGTTGACGAGACTTACCCGGGCAGGAAACCCTACCCGACCTATGGGGGTTACAGGTACTCAGGAGGGTATTCCGATCATCTGCCGGTTACTTTCAAAGTCACCTGGCAATGACAGGTTCCCTACAGTCCCGGGATTTCAGGTGTGATAATTCCGGCTGAGGTGCTGATCTGCGGGCCTCCCTCGACTGAGATCCTTCCACTCACCTCACCTTCAACAAGATCACCCAGGCTGGCTTTGACACTGCTTGTAAATGCTATGTCGTCAATTGTGTTGTTTTCGCCCACTACGACCTCTGCGCCTATGGTGGCTTCGCCAACCACATTGCCGTTTGCATATTCTCCTTTTACTCCTGCCCCCACCCATATTTTGGTCTGGTGAGCGTTGAAATCACGTGTCACTGAGCCCAGCAGGCCCTTTCCACCTGAGATAGTCACATGATCACATGTCAGCTCAGCTGAAAAGCCTCCGAATCCTCCCTTTATACCATCGCCCAGCGGGCAAGGCTTCTCCTTCTTTTTCGGCAGATCAGGCTCTTTAATTTCTTTTGGGGGCTGTTCCGGCTGTGGTTCGACGCATTCCATCGACTTATAGCCCTCAGACATTCCCGCTATCCCCAGGGCTGTTCCTGCCAGTGCTTTTTGATACGAAAGAACCCTGATTTCTCTCTGAAGGTTCAGCATCTTATTATAGCTCGGGGAGTAGATACGTTCCAGGATCGGGTCAGTAAAGGCATAGTAGTCATATACTGCCTGCCTGAATGCATTGTTTGCCATGGTGTAATATTTAACCTGGCAGCCGATTGTCATGTCAACACCCCTCCTGGTATTCTTGCAAATCCGGTAGTTGACCTGTTCCAGTTCCGCATCAATAGGATCAATTGCTGCTTTTGCCTCAGCTTCTGCCCTTTTTGCACATTCTTCGTTGGCTCCGCATGCCTCGATTTTTTTAAGGTATTCCTCAAGTATCCTGTTTTTTTCGTCTGTAAGCCTCAGATGTTTTTCCATGTCCTGGTTGATTGTACCCAGGTTGTCCTCAACTGATTCCATGGTCCTGTCACAGTCATTGAGGGCTGTTGTGACAGCCATCCCGAAGTTGCTGTTCGGTCCGAAGAGCAACCCTGTCACATCGTCAAGCATCATCAGCTCACTGGCGTAATCGCGCGAGAAAACGAGTGCGCCGTCAGGGTTTGAGTGTGCCTTTGCGGCCTGTGACCTGACAGTTGAGGAGACTGAAAGCAGATCATCGGTAAGGCGGCTGATCCTGCGGTCAAGGCCATTCATGAACTGTTCGATGGGCGTTTTCATCTGCATCATCCCTTCCGGATGTTCTGAAACCTGCAGATCAGGAAGCTGTATTCCGCCTGTGTTGCCGTTGTCGCGTGACGTTGTCTCTTGTTCGCCGGAAGTGTCTTTATTGCCGGCGTCAGATGCGGCTTTAGCCTGCCTGTATGCCGCAAACCCTGCAGCTGAGAAGTTGTCGGCCAGGGCTATGCGGAGGTGTTTCATGGCGGTGAAGTGATCACCGGCACACTCTGCGATGAGCCCGAGTCCAAGGTGAGGTGTTGTAAGGTCGGGATTGATACTTAGTGCCCTGTTGAACAATTGCTGAGCAGATCCGGGATCTCCCATCTCGTAGCAGGTCCATCCTTTGTTAATAATCACAACAGGGATGCCGGGCCTGAGTTTGTCTGCGTAATTCAGCACCTTCAATGATGCTGTGTATTCCTTCATATCCTTCAGCGCCACTCCAAGCGTGTTGGCAGTAAGGATGTCCTGCGGGGCTTTTTCTGCACTCCAGGCGGCTGAATAAATTGCAGCTGCACCCCATCCTGACATGTGGAAGATTGCTGCCATATCGGCACCATCAGTAGATTTGGCGCTCTCCTGAAGCATCTGCCTTGCCTGGGTGAGTTTTGACCCCAGCCTGTTTCCGTATTCAGTCATCAGCTCCCTTACCAGGGCCAGGTACTGATCTTCTGTGATCTCCTCCTCCCGGAGGATTTTGCCCTGTTGCCTGGGGCACTGACCGGTGAATGTGGCAGCAGAATTACCCTGCATACTGATAGCCCTGTCCGGGCTTTCAGTATCGTCTCCGATCTCTTCGAAATCTTCATCATCATCATACTTTTCCTCTTCTTCCCCGCCATTGTTCTGCCTCCCTGCGCGTGACATTTTTTCGGTCCATAGTTCAAGCTTCTTCTGCTCCGCCTGGGTGAGTTGCTGGCGCATCTCAAGTTTTTTAAAAATTTTCTGCATTTCCGGATCAATACTCTGTCCGTGGCACAAAACAGCAATTATCAATGCCGAAAGGAGCAGCAATGCTTTTTTCATAACAGCCTGTAAATCGCAAAGGTTAAACAAAAATCATTTTAAGGTAAATGGAGCCTGTAAAGTAGAAATTATTCTCCGGCTTTCAAGCCTAATTCCTCACCTTTTCTGATCATGAATTCGCGGGCGGCCTCATGGTCATTGGGGATAATGCCGTCAAGTATGGCCTCCTTGATAGCAGTTTTTATGACTCCAATCAGCGGGCCGGGGGGTAAATTGAAAGTTGCAATGATCTCCTCGCCATGAACCGGAGGCTGGAAGGTCCGTACAGCATCCTTCTCCTCTATCTCCTTCAATTTACGGCGCACAAGCGCGAAGTTCTCGCGATGCTTCAGCACTTTCATCCTGTTCCCGGAAGTGATGTCCGCCTCGCAGAGCACCATAAGGTCGTCGATATCCTCTCCCGCCTCGAAGAGGAGTCTGCGTACAGCCGAGTCAGTAACCTCCTCCTGGACGAGTGAGATAGGTCTCAGGTGCAGGCCTACGAGCTTCTGCACATATTTCATCCTTTCATTGAGAGGAAGTTTAAGACGTTTGAAGATCTCAGGAACCATTTTTGCCCCTATGTATTCATGTCCATGGAATGTCCATCCCGTGCCCGGCACGAACTTCTTGGTGGCAGGCTTTGCTACATCATGAAGCAGGGCAGTCCAGCGCAGCCACAGGTCGTCACTTTTCGCAGCCAGGTTGTCAAGCACTTTTAATGTATGGTGGAAGTTATCCTTGTGTCCTTTCCCTTCTTTGTCCTCAACACCCTTGAGCCTGGCTATCTCCGGCAGGATCAGTTCGAGCAGGCCGGTCTGTCCGAGCAGAAGAAAACCTGCTGAAGGCTTTGCGGTTGCCATGATCTTGTTCAGTTCAGTAGTGATCCTTTCGGCCGATACGATTTTTATTCTTTCCGCATTGCGCGAAATTGATGCCAGGGTCTCTGCATCAATCCTGAAACCCAGTTGGGCAGCGAACCTGACTGCTCTCATCATTCTGAGGGGATCGTCGCTGAAGGTGGTGTCAGGGTCAAGCGGGGTACGGATGATGCCGTTCCGGATATCTTCAATTCCCCCGAACGGATCGAGTACCTCACCCGGGTTGTCCCTGTTCAGGCTTATAGCCAGGGCATTGATTGTAAAATCACGCCTGTTCTGATCATCTTCAAGAGTCCCCGGAGTGACTGATGGTTTGCGGGAGTCAGACGAGTATGACTCTTTTCTTGCACCGACAAACTCAATATCAGAGTTACGATACCTGAACATTGCCGTGCCGAAAGTCTTGAATACTGTCACCTTAATGTCGCGGCTGATCTCACGGGCAACTGCACGGGCCATGGCAGGCCCGTCGCCAAGAACCACAATGTCAATGTCCCTTTCGGGATTAATCCTCCTCATTATGTGATCACGTACAAAACCGCCAATGACATACGCTTTCACGTTTTCTCTGTCAGCTATACGGGCGACGATCTCAAAAATAGAGTCATCAGGGAAAATCTTCATAATCAGTATGACATTTTAGCCGAAACCGATGACAAAATTACAATTTATACCCTAATTTGAAGAAAAATTGATCTACGGAACCTCCCGGCATGTCAATTGCAAGGAGTGAACATAACCCGTAAAAATCTGTTAAACAATTAAAACAATAAATATGGCAGAACATTTGACTAAAGATACTTTTCTGGAGAAAGTATTCAATTATGAACAGAACAAAGAGTGGAAATACAGTGGCGATAAACCCTGCATAATTGATTTTTATGCCGACTGGTGCGGGCCATGCAAGATGGTTGCACCCATTCTTGAGGAACTATCGAAGGAGTATGAAGGTAAACTCTATGTGTATAAAATTGATACAGAAGCAGAGCAGGAACTTGCATCGGTATTCGGAATCAGGAGCATTCCTTCGCTGCTGTTCGTACCGATGGAGGGTCAGCCACAGATGGCGATGGGTGCCCTGCCAAAAGAAGTTTTCGAAAAAGCCTTCACAGATATTTTTGGAATAGAAAAAAACTAGATTGTTAATAAATATTTTACTTTTTCCCGGGTTTAGGGAAACAATTTCGTAACTTGATCGTTCTATATACTGAAGGTAGTTTTCTAACAGAAGAGTTAGTTTTCTGGAATTTAGGTTAGGGTTTCGTGTTGAAGCTCCGCTGCGGCGGGGCTTCCTTGATTTTATGAGGTGGGGAAGGCGCAGTTGAGCGCTGCCCACCGGAGTTACCTGAGTTCTTCCATTATCCCGTCAATTTTTTCACCGGTTTCGCGCAGGCGACTCCGGCATATCTTTATGAGTTCAGCGGCTTTCCTGACATCCTCTGACAGTCTGTCAATGTCCGGTTCGCCCTCTTCGATACTCTTAAGTATCTGTTCAATGCCCTTCATGGCTTCATTGAACCCGATCTCTTTCTTTGCCATTGTTATTTTTGTTGTTTATCTGTTTAACAGTGCTCCTGACCGTTCCCTCTTTAAAATGGGTGGTGATGCTGTCGCCTTCTTCAAGTTCAGCGGCTGAACGGATTATCAGGCTGTTCCTGGAGGTGATTGTAAAGCCTCTTTTGAGAACTTCTGCCGGATCAAGGTGGCGAAGTGACTGTTCGAATCTGCCGGTGATGTCACCGGCTTTTTGCAGTATGTTCCTGGCTGAGCGGCTGAGCCTCTCGGTGTGGTATCCCAGTTTGTCCTGGTTGACCCTGACAACAAGCCTTGCAGTAGCCGCAGTACGGTTCTGAAATGACGATAGCTGTTCGCCGGCTGCCTCGAGGACCTCTGTTACTGCCGATGCCATATCGCCTGCCATACCAATTATCGTGTTTTCGCATTCAAGTGTTCTTTCGATCAGGAATCCTGCAACGGCAGTAGGAGTCTTCAGAGCTTTCCATGCCACCATGTCAGTGACAGACTGGTCCTTCTCGTGCCCGATGCCAGTCAGGACAGGCAGGGGAAACTGGGTTACATGAAATGCTATCGCATAATTGTCAAACCAGCTCAGGTCTGTTGTGGAGCCGCCACCCCTGATGATTGCCACTGCGTCATACCTCCATGTTTCCTCTGCAATTCTGTCAAGCGCTCCTATGACAGAGGCCTCTGTTTCTTCGCCCTGCATGACTGCCTCGAAGAGAGTGGCTTTGAAAACATATCCGTAAGGATTATGAAGTAGATGATCGGTGAAGTCCTGGTACCCGGCAGCCTTTGATGAGGATACAACTGCAATATTCCTTGGGTATAAGGCAAGGGGTAGTCCGGAGTTCATGGAGAGCACACCTTCGGCGGTCAGCCTGCGTATGACTGCTTCGCGGCGAAGCGCCATATCACCTGCAGTGTAGGCAGGATCAATGTCTGAGATGTTCAGGCTGAGTCCGTAGAGCTCATGGTATTCGACGGTGGCCCTGAAGAGGATGATTATTCCGGCGCGAAGGGGTATGCCGGTGCTGGCATTAAACAGGGTGTTCAGTGACCTGTATTTTGATGCCCAGATGGTTGCCCGGGCCCTTGAGGTGATCCTGCCGCCCGGAGTGTCACTTCCGGTGAGTTCAAGGTAACAGTGTCCTGCCGTATGAACCTTCATCTCGGCTATTTCGGCAACCACCCAGAATGCGTCCGGCAGGGCTTCATAGATCTTGTCCCGGACCAGCCCGAGAAGTTCGGTCAGTGATATTTTGGCATCGTGACTCATCTGTCTGTACGGATCATTTTAAAGACCTTCTTCTCCTTGTCTGTTACTATCCTGACAAGATAGAGACCCTGTGCCAGGCTGCCAAGCCCGTCAATCCTGAATGATCGTGCAACAAAGGTCGGGAAGTGTCTTTTCAGGACTGTGGTGCCATCTACCCCGGCTATAGTCACGGACAGTGAGCCCGGGGGCTCAAGGAACCAGAAAAGAATCTCATCAGTGAAAGGATTGGGTCCAATGCTCATTGTCACCTCAGGCCTTAATGTATGTTCATCCTCGAGAAGCCTGAGGGCTTTCAGAAAGTCAGGCAACCCGTAACCGTAAAGAGAGTCGGGTGAAGAGTACCTGTCACAGCTTTCATGGAGAGCATTGATAAGGTCAACCGGTGAGGCTTCAGGGACAGCCTGCATCAGGGAAGCAGCCAGGCCGCTGATGACGGGGCATGAAAAAGAGGTTCCGCTGCTGCTGTACCACACCCCGGGCTCGCACTGAACGGGTATTAAGACCCCCGGCGCTACCATGTCCGGTTTGACCCGGCCATCGGATGAATAACCGGCTGATGAGAAGTCGGAAATGGAGAGGTCATGGTTCAGTGCACCGATGCAAAGTACGCTGTCCCCGTCAGAGGGGGCAATTATACGGCGCCATTCCTTGATTCTCTCGTTGCCGGCGCTGTTAACAACGAGTATCCCCTTTGAGACAGCCATATCCGCTCCCATTGTAATAAAAGGTCTGTCGCCATCCATATCACTGAATGAGTAATTCATCGAAGGATCATCAAAAGCAAAGTATCCGAGGGATGAGGTTATGATGTCAGCACCGGCGCTGTCAGCATATTCCGCGGCGGCAATCCAATAGTCCTCTTCAACGGGAAACTCGGAAAAAAAGTCTTCAGTCCGGAGTAACAGATAGTCTGCTCCCGGGGCAGTGCCATTGATGATACCCGGCAACGACCCTGCAAGGATTGAAAGTACTAATGTGCCATGGTGGTAATAATCATAAACAAAGTTGCTGTCGTTAATGAAATCATAGGTGGCAATTATGCCGCCTCTCTTTCTGAGTGGTTCAAGAGCTTCTATTTTATCAGCATTTGGGAATCCGGCATCGAGAACAGCAATTGTTATGTTGCGGCCTGTAAATCCTGACTCATGAAGCACGTTTCCGTTGAGCGGGAGCCGGGGGTCAAAGGCTTCAGGATTCGCTTGCAGTTCGGTTATGCCGTATTTGCTTCTGCTTCCTTTAACGGGGGCAAGCGGGTATTTTACCAGTCGGATGCTGTCGATAAAGGAATATTCCCGGAGTATGTCAATGTCTTTAGCCCCGGCGGCGGAGAAGAGAGCCGTGTTAAGCCACTTTGATGTGCACCTTAACCTGAAGCCCGCCCCGGTAAGCGTCCGGATATACTGGCTGCTGACAGGGATGTCACTTTCCGTAATCAGGGGGATACCGAACTTCTCTCTTCTGGCAATTGCGGCAGGAGAAAGCAGGTCTTCAGGAGAATATTCACTGACACTGTTTGTCTTATCGCTGAACCAGACCCGGTAAAACCACAGTTCGTCATACCCCGGATATGCTTGTTGTGCCTTCGCCGGTACTATGCCTGCGAGTGCAAAAAACAGTGCTGCCAGGGCAGATGAGACTCTGTTCATTTTATTACTGATCCGGTAATGTCAGTCACCTCTATTCTCCCCTTGTTCGTTTCGAGATCATCGAGGAATTTAGTCTCCTGGTCCGCCAGTTCCGGGTCAGCGGGAACGCCTTCCCTGTAGGTGATAATCTGCTTAAGGGATCCATCTTCCTTGAAAACCATCCAGTCGCCTGTCCTGTGATCCTCCTTGTACCGGCCTTCGTACTGCAGGTTGCCGTTTGGGTGGTAGTAAGAGAAGGGGCCATCAAGCCTGCCTGCCATGTATTCAGCTCTGAGGCAGACAGATCCGTCAGGGTAGAATTGCAGCCACTCTCCGCTACGTTTGCCCATATCCCACGCCACCTTCTCAGCCAGGGTGCTGTCAGGATAAAATTTTTGTGACAGTCCGTGCCTTATATCGTTGCGATAATACTCCTCACAGATGAGGTAGTGCGATTGTGTGGCTGACCAGAACTTCCAAAGTCCTTCCTTATTTCGTGCGATGTATCTGCCCTCAGCAGCTTTAAGACCGTCAGAGTAGTAAAATACTGCCATTGCCTCGTCCCTGCCGGCCATGTATGTCAGTTCTGAAAGGAGCACACCCTCTTCGGTGTATCGCTTAAATAGTCCTGTCGGCCTGTCATCGCTGAATGTGCCCTCATACATGATCTTGCCATTGGGGTATTTTCTGACCCATGGTCCCTGTTTTTTCCCTGCTGCGTCTGTCATGTTCTGGGTCAGGGCGTTTCCTGAGAGAAGGAGGAGGGAAAGTATTATTAAGCTGGTTTTCATGATTTCTGACTATAGTGCAAAGATATAACCAAATAATTGGCACTGTTCGTATCCGTGATGTCAGAAAAGAAAGCCGCGGCAACTTTCGCTGCCACGGCTTTCACTGGTTATATATATGGTGTTTACTTGACTTCTTCGAAGTCGACGTCAGTTACCTGCTCGTCTCCGCCTTTTCCGCCGGTCTGACCGCCTGTGGGGCCTGATTGCGGGCCTGCATCAGGACCTGCCTGCTGGCCGGGACCGCCCTGGGCCTGTTTGTACATGTCCTCGGAGGCAGCCTGCCATGCGGCGTTGATCTCTGCAAGTGCACGGTCTATGGCCGTGGTGTCCCTGTTTTTATGGGCCTCGCGAAGCTGGCCGAGGGCATTATCAATTCGGCCCTTCTTGTCTGAAGGTATCTTGTCACCATACTCCTTGAGCTGCTTTTCAGTCTGGAAGATCATGCTGTCAGCTGCGTTGATCTTATCAGCCATCTCTCTTGCTGCCTTGTCAGCCGCTTCATTGGCCTTGGCTTCTTCACGCATGCGTCGTATCTCGTCTTCCTTAAGACCTGATGAAGCCTCTATCCGTATTCTCTGTTCCCTGCCGGTGCCTTTGTCCTTGGCGGAGACATGGAGTATGCCGTTAGCGTCTATGTCGAAGGTGACCTCTATCTGCGGGATGCCGCGAGGGGCTGGCGGGATGCCGTCAAGATGGAACCGGCCGATTGTTTTGTTGCCGGAGGCCATCGGGCGTTCACCCTGCAGCACATGTATCTCAACTGACGGCTGGCTGTCGCTGGCCGTAGTGAATGTTTCAGTCTTGCGGGTGGGGATGGTGGTGTTCGACTCGATCAGCCTGGTCATCACACCGCCCATGGTCTCAATGCCAAGCGAAAGCGGGGTGACGTCAAGAAGAAGCACATCCTTCACCTCGCCGGTGAGAACCCCCCCCTGGATGGCAGCGCCAACTGCAACCACCTCGTCAGGATTGACACCCTTCGAAGGAGTCCTGCCGAAGAACTTCTCAACAATCTGCTGGATGGCAGGTATACGGGTTGATCCGCCAACGAGAAGCACCTCGTCAATATCTGATGTCTTCATGCCGGCATCGTCCAGCGCCTTCTGGCAAGGCCCGATTACTGCATTGATAAGCTTGTCGGTCAGTTTTTCAAACTGAGCTCTTGTGAGTGTCTTGACAAGGTGTTTTGGAATACCGTTAACAGGCATTATATAAGGGAGGTTGATCTCCGTGGTGGTGGTGCTGGAAAGCTCTATCTTGGCCTTTTCGGATGCTTCCTTCAGTCTCTGCAGGGCCATGGGGTCCTTTCGGAGGTCTATTCCTTCCTCCCTCTGGAACTCATCAGCCAGCCAGTCAATGACAAGGTTGTCAAAGTCATCGCCGCCGAGGTGGGTGTCACCGTTTGTAGACTTGACCTCGAAGACTCCGTCACCGAGCTCAAGAATTGAGATATCGAATGTACCACCACCAAGGTCGAACACAGCGATCTTGAGATCATGCGCCTTCTTGTCAAGGCCGTAAGCCAGAGAAGCTGCAGTAGGCTCGTTGATGATACGCTTGACCTTTAATCCTGCTATCTCACCGGCTTCCTTTGTAGCCTGACGCTGTGAGTCGTTGAAGTATGCCGGAACGGTAATGACAGCCTCAGTGACTTCCTGCCCGAGGTAATCCTCAGCGGTCTTCTTCATCTTCTGAAGCACGATAGCCGAGATCTCCTGCGGAGAGTAGTTGCGGTCATCAATCTTAACCCTCGGGGTGTTATTGTCACCACGGATGACCTCGTAGGTCATCTTCTTCATCTCGTTGGTAACCTCGTCATAACTTCTTCCCATGAAACGTTTGATTGATGAAACGGTTTTGCGTGGATTGGTGATGGCCTGCCTTTTTGCAGGGTCACCCACCTTGCGTTCACCGTTCTCAAGAAAAGCAACTACCGAAGGGGTAGTGCGCTTGCCTTCACTGTTGGGTATTACCACAGGCTCGTTGCCTTCCATCACTGAAACACATGAGTTGGTGGTTCCCAGGTCAATACCGATAATTTTTCCCATTGTTATACTGATTTATATGCTAAGTTTCTTTCTGATACTCCTCAGATGTGACAATGTTTGTGCCATAGCTTTCAGGAAAGAGTTAATATGAAATTATGTCATGGCGATGTGAAGTTGCCGGCAGTCAAATATTTCGCGAAAATGACAAAACGGCAGAACCGGCCAAAAGAATTTGGTTTAATGGCAATCAATATTCTTATTTTGTAGCTTTGCAGGTAACAATAAAATGCGAAGAGATGTCAGAACCGAAGGCCGTTAAGTTAGTAACCACCCATGTACTTTACGAGATGAAGCTGAAGGGTGAAAAGATATCGATGCTTACTGCATATGATTATTCGATGGCGAGGATCCTTGATGAGGCAGGCATCGATGTGATTCTGGTGGGAGATTCAGCGTCAAATGTGATGGCAGGTTTTGACACCACGCTGCCAATTACCCTTGACAACATGATTTATCATGCCGCTTCGGTGGTCAGAGGGGTGAAGCGGGCCCTTGTTGTAGTAGACCTGCCATTCGGCACATACCAGGGCAATTCGCGCGAAGCGCTGGCTTCAGCCATAAGGATCATGAAAGAGACAGGGGCAAGTGCGGTCAAACTTGAGGGCGGACGTGAGATAGTTGAGTCAATTGAGCGCATCATGTCAGCGGGTATCCCTGTTATGGGTCACCTGGGCCTGACGCCGCAGTCGATTCACAAATTCGGAACCTACGTGGTCAGGGCCCGTGATGAGGAAGAGGCAAGGAAGCTTAAGGAGGATGCAAAAATTATTGAGAAGACCGGTTGCTTTGCCATCGTGCTTGAAAAGATCCCGGCCGCTCTGGCAGGAGAGGTGGCAGAGTCATTAAAGGTGCCGGTGATAGGTATAGGTGCCGGACCGCTGGTGGACGGGCAGGTACTGGTGCTACATGATATGCTGGGCATAAATATGGAGTTTTCGCCCAGGTTCCTGAGGAGATACCATAACCTCCATGACGAGATAAAGGGAGCGGTGCATCATTATATAGCTGACGTGAGGTCAGGTAATTTCCCCAATGAGAAGGAGCAGTATTAGGGGATATTCGATTTGCGATTTGCGATTTGCGATTTGCGAATTGTGGGTCCGGTGGAGGTAAAATCATGGTTAAACTG
>ENA-UOOK01002698-UOOK01002698.1-fermentation-metagenome-genome-assembly--contig:-NODE-2698-length-21237-cov-5.339958_pt1 | contig 21237 bp, 22 predicted proteins | sample MGYA00245777_ERZ724023 | MGnify/ENA primary metagenome ERZ724023 (study PRJEB28704, sample SAMN03018312) | fermentation metagenome | biome: anthropogenic terrestrial biome; feature: soil; material...
TTGTGTCCTAAATGCAAAGAAAAATATGAAGCCAGTGATTCAGAAAAAAGAATATTGGGTATAAATGGAGAAAAAGAAGCAATACTTTACAAACCGGTTGGCTGTAACTCCTGTAACAATGGATACAGAGGCAGAGCAGCCGTTCACGAGGTAATGCTCGTAAATGAAAATATAAGAAGGCTTATAAACAAAGGTGCAAACACCGACGATATAAGAAGAAGTGCTTTAGAAGACGGGATGAGTACCTTACTGCAATCAGCTGCTGATTTAGCCCTAAAGGGAGATACTTCATTCGAAGAAATAATGAGGGCAGGATATACATTAGGATAAGGGATAAGAAAAATAAGGGGGACATTATGGACTTAATAGAATTATTAAGTATCGGAGCTGAAAGAAATGCATCAGATGTTCATTTAACTGTAGGAATACCGCCTACATATAGAATAGACGGCGCATTGGTTTCATTAGTGGAGAAAAAATTAACTTCTGAAGACACTTTGTATTTAGTAAGACAGGCATTAGATCAAACAAGATTAAATAAATTAGAGGAAGACGGAGAAATTGACTTTTCATATTCTATACATACAATAGGCAGATTCAGAGTAAATGCTTTTAAGCAAAGAGGAAGCTATGCGATGGTTCTAAGAATAATACCGTTAGAAATTCCATTAATGGATGAGTTAGGACTTCCTCCAATCTTAAGTGATTTATCAAAATTGCCGAGAGGACTTATTTTAGTAACAGGTCCTACGGGAAGCGGAAAAACCACCACATTGGCATCTATTATCAACAAGATAAATTCCGAAAGAAAATGCCACATAATAACCCTTGAAGATCCGTTGGAGTATCTTCATAAACATAAAAAATCAATAGTAAATCAAAGAGAAGTAGGTTCGGATACCCGGAATTTTGCAAATGGATTAAGAGGAGCATTAAGGGAGGACCCGGATGTAATCTTAGTAGGAGAGATGAGAGACTTGGAGACAATTTCCACAGCCATAACAGCTGCAGAAACCGGTCACTTAGTATTATCCACACTTCATACAAATGGTGCGGCGAAGACAATGGACAGAATAATAGATGTATTTCCGCCATATCAACAGCAACAAATAAGAGTCCAATTAGCATCAGTTATCGAAGCCGTTATATCTCAACAGCTGTTGATAAAATCAAGCGGAAAAGGCAGAGTCGGAGCTTATGAAGTAATGACAGCTACCCCTGCCATCAGGAATCTAATCAGAGAAGGCAAGAATCATCAAATAGATACATCAATACAAACAAGCGGATCAGTGGGTATGCATACTATGGATACTTCATTAATAAACTTATACAAACGAGGAGAAATCACTAAAGAAACAGCCGTTAGTCAGGCATACAACATGGAAGAAGTAAGAAAGAAAATATAGCAATTTAAAATATACAATAGCAGGTGATCTTATGAGGTATAAATACAAATCAATATCATCAAATGGTCGTGAATCGGAAGGATTGTATGTAGGAGACAGTGAATCCGGGTTGATAAATATGCTCAGGGAAAGAAAAGAGCTGATAATATCCATAGAGCGGGATGTACAAAGCGAAGCCCAGATTGAAATATTTAAGAAAAGAGTAAAGAAAAAAGATTTAGCACTATTTTGCAGGCAGTTCTATACAATGATAAGCGCAGGACTTGGCATAGTGCCTTGCTTGGAAATATTAGTATCACAAACGCAAAACAAAACTTTCAATAATGCGATTGCAGATACATATGAAGAAGTGCAAAAAGGTTTAACTCTATCGGAATCTATGAAAAAGCATAATAACGTATTCCCGACGATATTAATCAGTATGGTTGAAGCGGGGGAAGTAAGCGGTAACTTAGATACCATAATGCTGAGAATGGCTGAGCACTTTGAAAAGGAAAACAAAATAGAAAACAAAGTGAAATCCTCAATGGTATACCCGGCAGTATTGGCTGTTGTTACGGTTGCAGTAGTAATATTTATGTTAGTATTTATAATGCCTACATTTGTGGGAATGTTTGAAGGAAGCGGAACTGAACTGCCCGGACTTACACAGATGCTGATAAACATGAGCAATTCACTGAAAACATATTGGTATATTTACACTGCTGTTATAATTGCAATAGTATTTGGAATATCCATGTATAAGAAATCAGAAGAAGGAACCAAGTTCTTTGACAGTCTGAAGCTAAGACTGCCCGTAGTGAAAGGAACATCCACAATGCTTGCCACATCAAGATTTACAAGGACACTGTCAACACTGATGTCTTCAGGCATACCGCTTATACAAGCAATGGAAGTTGTTTCGAGAGTAGTAAATAATTCAATCATTGAAGAAAGATTGATATCCGGAATAGAAAACATAAGAAAAGGAGTTTCACTGTCAAGAACCGTCAAGGATGTAGGTATATTTCCGCCAATGGTTGATTCAATGATAAGAATCGGAGAAGAATCAGGCTCCTTGGATAGTATGCTCTATAAAACCGCTGACTTTTACGATGAAGAAGTGGAAACCAGTATGCAAAAGCTTACATCAATGATTGAACCTTTGATGATAGTTGTAATGGGTTTGTTAATTGGATTTATTGTAATAGCAATGTACCTACCTATGTTTGATATGATGAAAACAGTACAATAATTATTGGCTTTAATTAAAATTTACATATAAAGCAAACAAATAAAAAAATAAAAATGGAGGAAGAGAAAATGATTAAATTATTTACCAAAAAGAGAAACAAAAAAGGGTTCACCCTTATTGAACTGATTGTTGTAATTGCAATTTTGGGGATATTGGCAGCATTGGCAATACCTAGATTTGCTGGTACACAAACAACAGCTAGAGTAAGAGCACATAATGCTAATGTTAGAACAATAGAAAGTGCAGTTGCTTTATATCAAGCTGAAAATGGTGATTTACCTGCTGATATTGCGGCCTTATATCCTGCATCTGGTACAAAATATCTTGAATCACTACCAGCAAATCCACTAAAAAATGGAGATGCACCAAAATACAAAGTTGCGACGGACGGCGCGGCAGCAACGGATGCTGCTTATGTGAAGGCTTATTCTTATGATAAAGCGACTGATAAAGTAGTACCTGGAATGTTATATGAATAGTTATTAACTAAAACAATTTATCGAAATTAGCATAAGTTAAGAGATAAGCTTATTGTCTAGTAGAATTATCTCATAGTTTTCGAGCCTGTCACCTAAGACACGGGGACGTTTCATTTGTCTTCAAGGTTCACCAACCCAATGGGGACGGTTCTCTCTGGCGGAAAATGACCGGTGCCTGGCACATGAGTTAATGAGTTATTGAGAGGGAGAACATACCTAACACTTAACTTGGATTTTCGATGTGGTGTTCATACATCAGTTGTGCAGATTAATTGTGGTTGAAAAAGATGATGAACTAACGAAAGAATATTCATTCGACAAAATCAATATAAACGAAGCTATATGTGAGGCTAAGCGAGTTTGCGACTCTCCCGATTATGTAATTTGCTGTGAGAGAGTTTATAACAACTAACCGGTGCCTGGCACTTAAGTTAATAAGTTATTGAAAGGGAGAACATAACACATCAATGATTGCATTGTTTTAGAGTTGTAGCAACTCTAAGGTATTTTGGAAGCGATATTGAAGTATCAATTGGGGATATTACCATAACTAAACGGTAGTTGGTTATAGTAAACAAATCTCACAAATTTTTAGTAATAAGTAAGAACTAAACAGCAAAGCTGTTTAGTTCTTGCACCATTTTTTCATATTAAGTAACTTATTATACTGATTATACGGACTAATTATTCATTATTTTATGGAATTCATAGCAATTATATATTGACTGACATATTATTAGGCATTAGATTAATATTTTTAAATTTATAAACTTTTATCGATTAATAGCATACTGAAAATTATTGTTATATATGACTGAAATAAAGTCATATATAATTCAGGGACTGTTTTATTTGCAAAATCTTGGGTATGCATAAACATATGATATTTCTAATATTTACATAAAAAAATATATAATAACAGGAAATATGGGAGTGGTGAGTATGGTTTTAAAATTGAATAACAAACGGCAGGGAAGTGCTTATGCATTTGTTTTAGTGGTGTTTTTAATTATTAGTATAATAGGCTCATCAATACTCTTTATTTTTAATAATAATCTTAAGCAGGCAAAACGACAGCAGGATTCTTTAGAAGCCTATTATTTAGCTTATTCAGGAGTAGAGATGGCATATGCCGCACTTTTATCTAAGAAGCCAAATGGTGATTTGAAACTTAAAGACTTAGATAGCAATGAACTTGTAGAAAATAACATAAATTATGGGAATGGTACAATAAATATATTGGCAAAAAAGTCCGAACGTGAAAACTTTGAAAATTGGATTGAGATAACATCAACGGGCATATTAAGCAGGAATAACTTATCCTATACTAGAACTTTATATTTTGATCCTGATAATCCGATTGATATGATATGGGAAAATTAAAGGATGTGAAAAAAATGAAGGCAAGAAAAGGAATTACCTTAGTTGAATTATTAATAGCATTAGCATTAGTATCTATAGTAATAGTTGCCGGAACTAATTTTTTGCTATTTGGTATTAAAGGTCATACCATTACAATTGATGAGTTTAATATTCAATCTAATACCAGACTGGTTTCGTCAAAAATTAATTCTATTATTCGAGATGCCTCAGGTGTATTTGTTTTACATCGTGATGACAATGAGAATCTTACTGATGAATGGAATTATATAATGCTTAACGATGATAAAACAAAGTTGTTGGAATATGTATGGGATGGTACAAGCAAGTCACATACAGTTAATGAATTAGTTACCGGATTAAACGAAGTGAATTTTGACTTGGAGTTTATCAAAAACAATCCTTCGGATGAAGATAAGCTATTGGAATTTTATTTGAAAGTAATGCATGGTGGAAAAGAAAAGGTTGTAAATACAGAAATCGAAGCTAAAAATGCATTACAAGTTGTAGACCGCTCATATTTAAATATAGGCAACACACTTGCCTATAGATATGACTCAAGATTAAAAGATGCATCCAATGCACAAGCTGTAGTATCTATGGTATTGGATAGATCTGGTAGTATGGATGACAATATGCAGGGTAATAACACTAATAATAATTCACAGAAAAGAATAACAAAAATGAAAGCTGAAGCTGTAAGGCTTGTAGAGAAATTAGCAGAAAAACCCAATATATATGTTAGTATAATTCCTTTTAATAATACTGCTAATGCTCCTGGAGAGATGCTTCTTGCTAATAGTAATAAAGACACAATAATAGAAAAAATTAATGCAGTTACAGTAGACAGAGATAGAAGTGGAAATGCAACGGGGGGTACTAATACAGGTGATGGAATAAGGAGAGGATTTTATCAGATAGAAAATTTTAATAATGATGATAAGAATAAAAACAAAACGAATAAGAACTTTATGATTATATTAGTTGATGGCGTAACTACTTTCTATAGCGCTCATAATCTAACACAAATACACAGGATTTCGTTCGACAGTAATAAAGGTGCGTTTACCCAATATAATGGGAAAACATATGATTATGTAGGAAGGACTGGATTTCTTTTTTGGTATACTTATTATTACGATTTAAAAGGTGTTGAATATGTATTAGGAGATAATGATCTCGATGCACAAAAAATGGAAGATTACAATAATCGTTCTGTGTTAGGGAAATATGCAGGTAATGGTGGTGTATTAGACCATTTAGGAACTGAGTATGTTAATGAAATAGGAAATATGGTAAAAGAATACAAAGAAGGTACTAATGAAGCAATCCAAGTATATGTAATAGGATTTTCTGCGGATTCTGATGATCTTGTCAGCCTTCAGGATATTGCTGAGGCGACTAGGGACGACACTATTTATTACGAAGCCGGAGATTCAGAAGCCTTAGAGGAAATATTTAAAGCTATTCAAAGAGATATTACCGATGCTCTATGGCATATTGGTGGTCCTAATTAGGGGTGGGGTTATGAAAAATAAAGGATTAACATTAATAGAAGTAATTTTTTCAATGACTCTCATAGGATTAATAGCTATAATTTTCTTGCCTATGATAACATTTGGTTTCAAAAATACTGTTGAAGCCGGAAAGTTTACAGATATATTGTTCGAGTATCAAGAAGATATGGAAAATGAGATAGATAATTTAAGAGATATTGACCCTAATGATATGGATCCAGATGATATTATATCACTTCAAGTTTTTGGGCAAAATATAACAGGACATGATATTTCTATTGATGATGATTCAAGTGGTGAAATAAATATGTTTTTACCAATGAGGACTTTAAATGAAATAATACCTGAAATAGAATCGCCGCCTGTAATTGATGTTAGGGTAAACAATGTTAAAGTAACACCAACTCCAGATGATATAGATTTATATGATGATAATACCAGTTTATTTGTTCATGAGATTGATATTACTTCTGAAACCGATGATAATTATTTAATGAGTGTTTATAGATGGTATATGTCTTCTGAAATGGATAAGTCTCAATTACCAAGTGATAATTCCAATGAATATTTTATAATAAAGGAATGGAATGAAGCTAAAAAACAATTATCATTTGAGGACTCATCAAATTTAAAATTTATACCAAATATCAAAAATTTGTATAATACTATAATATTTGAAGAGGTAAAAGAAAAACTTAACTTAAGTAATGAAGATTTTATCAACACATTTGGAAATAGATATATTCGTTATGGAGTAACTCCTTATTCGTTGAGAGGTCGTATCGGTAAAGAAGAATTAAGCAATATAATGTATATTACAGCACCAAGAATAAATTTATTAAATGCAATGTTTGTAGACGAAAATAAAGTGATTCTATCTTTTGAAGATGATATTTCTGATGTAGTTGATACCACAAACATTAGACTAAGTGAATCTATAGGAGTACCTTCCTCAGCCTACAGGGATGATTTAAACCATAAGCTTTTAATAATGGAATTTGATAATATAGATACATCAGAAGAGATTGATGGAAATACAATTCTAAGAGGAGCAGTACAATCAGAGCAATATGGGAAAATTTCAATTTGGCATAATAACATCATTGAAGGTGAATTTACGATTGTAAAGAATTAGTAGTTAATTCTACAATACATAGATTTGTAACAGTAACTGTTTAAATTAATTTTGCTGTTAAGTATTATTTACAGGAGGAACCAATGACACTGCTAATCTTATTATACGGGCTCATTATAGGCTCCTTCTTAAATGTTTTAATTTACAGAATACCAAGGAATGAAAGTATTGCATGGCCGGGCTCTCATTGCCCGGTCTGCAGCCACAGCCTTAAATGGTATGACAATATACCTTTGTTTTCATACTTGGTATTAAAAGGCAAATGCAGGTATTGTAAGACTAAAATTTCAAAGCAGTATCCTTTGGTTGAATCGTTAAATGCCGTGGTATACATAATTATGTATATTAAATTCGGCTTCGGAATAGATTTTATATTCTATTCATTGATGTCTTCGGTACTTGTGGCTATTATTTTTATTGACTTAAAGGAAATGATTATTCCGGACAGCTTAGTTTTGAGTATTTTGGTTTTATCTATTATACATAAAGCCTGTAATTATTTTTTATATGGCATATCTCCGGATTTAATGGTTAGTTTCTTAGGATTGCTATTAGCTGTCGGATTGTTTTTAGCCATTGTGATTGTATCCCGAGGCGGTATGGGTGGAGGAGATGTCACACTTGTCGGTGCCTTAGGCTTTGTTTTGGGAGTTAAATATATATTATTAAATATATTTTTATCATTTATTTTAGGCGCAATTATCTCTATAGTTTTATTGGCTGCAAAGATTAAAACACGGAAAGACCCTATTCCCTTTGGACCGTTTATTGTTTTAGGATTCTTTATAACGTCTTTGTGGGGACAGGATATTATAAATTGGTATTTTACTTTATTATTATGAGGGGTGATGACTTTGGGTTTATTCAATAAAAAAACGACTATTTCTATTGAGTTTTGTTCAGATGAGGTAAGAGTTGTAGAAGGAAGGTATAACAAGAAGAATATCATTGTTGATAAGTGTTTTGCAATACCGGTCTCTGAGGGATTATATGAAGATGGAGTAATAAAGGATATGGAGAAATTTTCAGATATATTACAAAAGGGACTATCAAAGAATAATGTGTCTCACGGTGATGTATATGGAGTAATAAATTCATCTAATATAATCATTAGGGAAATAAGGATTCCAAAGGTTGAAACAAAACAGATTGCTTCAATTTTAAACTACCAAATGGATGAATATTTGCCTGTTGACCCTGAAGGCTACGTTGTTCAATATATTCCTCTTAATATTGTGGAGGAAGAAGGTGTTGAATTACAAAATGTAATGCTGGTAGGGGTACCTAAGTTTATGGTTGAAACCCACCTTAATTTATTGCAGAATTTAGGTTTGAAGCCTGTGGTTTTAGATTATGCGGGCAATGCCATAAGCAAGTTAATCAGACTAAATGACAGCGTAAACGGAGTGTATGACAAGGATATTACAATTGCCTGTTTGGATTTGGAACACGAAAGTACAGCCCTTAACATTACCGATAACGGACTGATGAGCATATCGCGTGTTGTAAAGGAAGAGATAAGTCCGGTTGCTTATGAGCCCACTTTTAAGACCTTCGATGAGTCTTATGACCATGATGTTGCCGTGGTTTCCAGCCTTAGAGGCAATCTTGCGGTTTTACTTGATAGAATTGATATGGTATTTAGATATTATAATTCCAGGGAAACAGATAATAATATAGAATTGGTTTTGATTTACGGCAATTATTCTCACGTTGACGGTATAGAGGAGCTGATGAGCAGTTATTTCGATATACCGTGTGTTAAATTGAATGTTTTGGATAAAGTAAAATTTTTCGGTGACTTAGCAATGTATGCTAATGCTATTGGCGCACTAATAAGAGTAAATGGGGTGAAGTGATGAATGATCTTAATTTTTTTGAACCCTATATAGAAAAACGGGAATTCAAGTTTAATAAAATGATTTTGTTATATGGGTTACTTGTACTGTGTATAGTTGGGGTTGCGGTAATCGGAACATATAATCAAGTTCAGATAGGTATGCTGCGAAGTCAAATAAAGAATAGACGTGAAGTTGCCGAAGATCCTAAAACAGTTAATAAGTATAACGAAATAAAAGAGCTTGAAAATGAGATGGTGGTTTTTAAAGAGGAAGTAGACAATATTATTGAGATGGACAAAAATATTGCGAAAAATGATATCATAAGAGAAGATTTGTTATATGAAATTAAATCAAAGATGCCTGAAGATTTATTCATGACCAATTTTAGTGCAAGCGGCAGAGAAATACAAATTTCCGGGGTTGCAAAGGATAGTAATTCTATAGCAGAGTTTAGCAAAGGTCTTGGATTTATCAAAGATGTTGAATCCGTATTTATATCAAGTATTGATAAAGTGGAAGGAAATTATAATTTTGTTTTAAATACGACTTTTAAGGATGTGAGTATAGATGAATAATAAACTTAAAGGCAGTAGAATGAATTTAAGACCTCTGACTAAAAGCGAAAAGATATTGCTTACTTTGCTGGGAATTGTGGTTGTAGTCTATTTGTCAAATCGCTTTATACTCACTCCGCAAGCCGCAAAAGTAAGCAGCTTAAAAACCGAAATTGTAGAGTTGGACAATAAAATAGCTGATATGAACAATACAATAAAGAAGGAAGACAATATAAAAAAAGAATGGGAAATGCTGAATAGAGAAAGAGATGAAATATTAAAGAATTATTTTCCTGTTCTTGACCAAGCTCAGATGATATATCTGCTAAATGATTTGATTGAAGATGATAAGGTAGCTATTAACGAATTAAGCTTCAGCAATCCCACTGAAGAAACCATGGGAGAAATGTCTGTTAAAAATATGATTATTTCAGTTCCGTACAGTGGCAGTTATGATGGAACTATGGATGTTATTAAGTCCATGGGATCAAGCCCTCGAAGAATCGTAGTTGATGATCTGTATATGGACAGAGGAAGTGATTCAGAACTTTCGGGCAGTATGTCATTAAAGATATACAGCCTTGAAGGAATTGCCGAAACTGATCCGGAGGTAATAAATGTTAAAATTGCAGATGGCTCTCGTGAAGGCTCTTTGTTTGCTTCATATGACGGATATAGTGATGCTATTGCATCCGGCGGTGCTGCAGGAGGTTCTTATGGGGGAGGAAATACCGGATCCGGTTATGGCACTGCTATAAATGACAGTGATTATTCTAAAGTGTATATGCTTCATGACTTTGAAATTAGAAACTATAGCTTTATTCCGTCAAATGAATTCATTAAAGGGAATGTTGAGCCTTCCACAATTAAAAGGTCAGGTAAATATTCATTGCGATTTGAATACAATATGTTGGCCATTGGGGAAGAGAACAGGGCATATATCAATTTAGGGTCTGAAATCGAGTTAAAGTACCCGCCTGGCAATATAAGTATGGGGGTTAATGCCTTTGGATATTCTCCCGGAACATTAGGTTTTAGGTTTAGAACCCAAGATGGTGAAGATATAGATGTAGTAGCTTCTAAAGGTATATCCTGGTTAGGATGGTCTGATGTAGAGGTTGCCCCGCCGCAGGATTTAGATTTATATCCGCTGAAATTGACTCATATATACTTTGAAATGCCATTTAACAGGGATGATATAGGAGTATTCTTAATAGATAAGCTTCAAGCCTTTTATCCTGTTAATCAAGATTCACAAGGTAACATGCAGCCGATTTATGATTTCTATGTAGTTAAAGCGGGTGACACGGTAACGGATATTTCAAGACAGATATATGGTACTATAGCTTATAAGAATGAAATCATGATAAACAACAGCTTGACTGCCGGTGACATATTACCGGTAGGAAAAGTATTAGTCCTTGTAAGGAGGTAAGCAGATGAAAATTACAAATAGAATATTATCAGTTTTGTTAGTTTTATTAATGCTTTTGAATACTGGAGTGGTTTTTGCTGCTACCGAAGGTCTAAGCTATGATGCAGGATATGAGGCAGGCTATGACTATGGCTATGCTCGACAAGATCGTAAAATATCAGCAATAGATGCCTACAATGATGATTATAAAGACTCTCGTGCGCATCGTAGTCTCAAAAATAAAATTGAAGATTACAAGGAGCGTGAATTTAGAGACGGGTTTCTTGACGGATATATGGATGGTCATGATGATAAAGTTAATGCGAATCAAAAATTAGATTATCCTTCTGAATTGGGTAAATCTCTTGGAGAAATTTATGGTGCGAGAGATTGTCAGACCGGTAAAGATTCTGATTGGAGAGATGCGCTTCCTGAAAGTAAAAACATCAGCAATATGTTTGACTTGGATAAACAAAGTTCAGCCTATAGAAGTTCATTTATTAAAGCATTTACTACTGCTTTTAATGAAGGGTATGTTGATGCTTATGACAAAGCTGCCTACGAGTCTGATAAGTTGACATTAGAGCAAGGCGTCAAGGATGGAGAAGACGTTGGTATGATTGTTGGGGCCGCCTATGGTTCCAAAGACTTTTATAAAGGTAATTATTTAGATTTTAAAAGAGATTTGCCTTTATATACGGAAATTATAGCACAATATTCTTTGAATAATGATGATGTTGACTATGAGGATGGATTTATATCCGGATTTATCAGTGCATATGAAGAATCTTATAACCAAGCATACAGAGAAGCAAATATGAATGATGTTTTAACTAAAGCAACATCAGAGATTATCCCTATTTCAGGAGGAACGGCAGTAACTGCAGATAATAGGTTTTCGGTGAATGTTCCTTCCGGCACATTTTATCATGATGTAAACTTGAGTATTATTACTTCTTTCGATGTTGAAAAATCAAGTTATAGCAATTTAATTAAGGCATCAGACAGTTATACGGTTGAGCTTGCAAATTCATCCGGAAATATGGATGAGGACAAAACTATTGAACTTTCCTTTGAATACTATGGAGATAAGATTAAGGGCGGTATATACAGAAATGACGGTTCTAACTGGTTGTACATACCGACAGTTATTGAAGATGGCAAGATGAGTGCTAAAATTAATCCTAAAAGCTTAAGTTCTCATGGCACTACCTTTAGTGCATTTGTAGATAATAATACTTCGGTTTTCCGTGATGTGAGGGGACATTGGGCAAATGGTGAAATAGATGCCTATGTGAGGCGCGGAGTTATTAGCGGTTATAGCGACATGACATTTAGACCGGATAATAATATTACAAGGGCTGAATTTCTGACATTGTTAAGCAGAGTTTTCAATTGGAATATATATGCGAATATAGGCAGTACGACTGCTTTTAAGGATGCCGATACTTTTGGTTATTATAGCAATGTTATAAACTATGCTACTTATCATAACTATATATATGGATATAATGACGGTACCTTTAAACCGTCAAATCTAATCAGCTATGCCGAAGTGGAAATCATCATGAACAGGGTTTTATATTATCAAAATTTTAAATGGATTGATATGGCTAATAATATGCTTTACGAAAAAAAGGTACGTTCTAACAGCCTTAACAATCTGAATAATTATATTACCAGAGCAGAGGTAGTCTATATGCTCTATAATACGACAGAATAAGTATGACTGGGATATATAGTAAAAATAAATAAATAAATAGGAACATAGGCTAAGCTTTAAGAGCCACGAAAAAATGACGATTAGCAATCGTCATTTTTTAATGCTTATCATCCTGAGTACAGCAATGAAGAAAGTTATAGCAATGATGGTATATTATTACAACATTTATTTTATTTGTATTAAATGATTGTAAGCAAATAATTCTTTTAATGTAATCTATAAAACAATTAGTTAAGTTGACATAAATTGGCAAATCGTATTATAATGAAGCTCCTAAATAACCAAAATTATTTATGTTTATAAAGAATATGCAGGAGAAAGTGTTTTATGAATGTCATATGCAGTTTATCAAAGATTGGAGAAATTCTGCTAAAGCATAAGAAAATAATACATGAGCAATTAAGTGAAGCTTTGAAACTTCAGTCAACCAATAACAAAAAGCTTGGAGAAATACTGATGGAAAAGGGTTATATCTCCGAAACAACCTTATTGAGGGCATTATCCGAGCAGCTAAATATAGAGGTAGTAAATTTAGATAATTATCATGTAAATACTGATGCAGTTAGATTATTGTCAGAAAAGACAGCAAAAAGAACATGCTCCGTTCCATTGAAGCATTGGGAAGATAGAATTCTTGTTGCCATGGAAGACCCGCTCAATATATTTTACATAGAGGATATAGAGTCTGAAACCGGAAGAATAGCTGAAACAGTGCTTGCTTCTAAAACACAGATAATGGATTCAATTGAAAAATATATGGGAAGAAGAAACGCGGAAAAAGCAGTTGAAGATTTTGATAAAGAAAAATCTGCAAACGAAGAATTAGGTGAAGCGGAATTAGAAGACATAAGTGTAACAAATTCTCCTGTTGTAAGGCTGATAAATTCATTAATCAGTCAAGCATTAAAGATGGACGCAAGCGACATTCATATTGAGCCTTTGGAAAACAGAATCAGGGTTAGGGTAAGGGTGGATGGTGAGTTGCAGGAAATACTTACCCCTTCAAAGCATACACAGTCGGCAATAGTTACCAGAGTTAAAATAATTGCAGGAATGAATATTGCAGAAAAAAGATTGCCTCAGGATGGAAGAATTGAAATGAAGATTGATAATTATATTGTTGACCTTCGAATTTCAGTGCTTCCAACAGCGTATGGCGAAAAAATAGTAATGCGAATATTAGACAGGAATAATTTCTTGAAAACAAAAGAAGAATTAGGGTTCACACAAAGCAATATGGAAAAGTTTAATGCATTGTTGGAAGTTCCAAACGGAATAATTTTGGCGTCCGGTCCGACAGGAAGCGGTAAAACAACAACCTTATATGCAGCTTTGTATGAACTAAACAAGCTGAATAAAAATATTATTACAATTGAAGATCCGGTGGAATACAAAATTGAAGGCATAAATCAGGTCCAAGTCAATACAAAGGCGGGGCTTTTGTTTTCTACAGGATTAAGATCAATATTGAGACAGGATCCGAACATTATTATGGTTGGCGAAATCCGAGACGAAGAAACTGCAGAAATTGCCGTAAGAGCGGCAATAACAGGCCACATGGTCATTTCAACTATCCATACCAATGATGCGGTGTCAACAATTATGCGTCTGCAGGATATGGGAGTTAAACCCTTTTTAGTTGCTGCATCATTAAGGGGAATAGTTGCTCAAAGATTGGTAAAAAGAATATGCATAAATTGCAGGGAAGAATATAAGGCAAATGAATCTGAAAAGAAGTTGTTGGAATTTAAAGGGGATGTTGTGCTGCAAAGGGGCAGAGGGTGTCCAAAATGTTATTACACGGGATACAGCGGAAGAATTGCTATCCATGAAATATTAAATATTGATAAGGCTATAAGGGATGCTATTCAAAACGAAAAAAATAATGATGAAATTACTGCTATAGCGGAAGTCTTAGGAATGAAAACCTTGAAAGATAATTGCAGAGAATTGGTTTTGTCAGGGATTACAACAATAGATGAGTTCTCGCAGGTAATTTATAAGATGTAAGCCATACTAACTTAACGGCCATCATTAGCGTAGCGAAGGGTCTCATATAATGCTATTAACAAATGAGGAGATATAAATGTTAACTTACAAATGCAGTGTTATAGATATATCCGGGAAGAAGTATAGTATTGCACATACTGCTGATTCCAAAACAGATGTGATTGATTACTTGAAGTTAAATAAATTCACTGTTGTAAAAATAAAAAACAGGGAAAATATTGACTTGGGTAAATTCACCGCGAAAAGAATAAAGTCAAAGGACTTGGCTGTATTTTGCAAGCAAATATATGCAATGTTAAAGGCGGGTGTTACCATTGTTAACATCTTGGATATTTTGAAGCAACAAACCGAAAACAAGAAATTAAAAGGATTAATCCGGTTAATGCATGAGGATTTATTAAAGGGACATACGTTTTCAGAAGCATTGCAAAATCAAAAAGGTGCATTTCCAGGGAGCTTTATAAGTATGGTTGAAGCCGGTGAATTAAGCTGCAATATTGATGTAATTATGGACAGGCTTTCAAAACATTATGAAAAAGAATATAAAATAGAAAATAAAATTAAGTCTGCAATGACTTATCCTATTGTTCTTTCAATCGTATGTACTGCTGTTGTTATATTTCTTTTAACATCCATCATGCCTACATTTGCAGAAATGTATGTTAATTCCGGTGTTTCTCTTCCTAAATTAACATTGGTGATTATTAATATTGGTAATTTTCTAAAACAATTTTGGATATTGATTATTTTAGCAATCTTATTTTTTGTATTTACGGTATCATTTATTGGGAAAATAGCAGAGGTTAAAGTAAAACAGGATTATTTTAAACTAAAAATACCTGCGGTGAAAAATTTGATTATTAAAGTTGCTGCCTCAAGGTTTGCAAGGACACTGTCAACGCTTTTAGGTAGCGGCGTCACACTTTTAGATGCATTGGAAACTGTTTCCGGAGTAACCGGAAATCTATATATGTGTAATAAGATTTTAGAAATCAAAGAAGATGTGCGAAGAGGACTACCACTTTCTTTATTGCTGCAGCAACAGGGAATTTTTCCTCCGATGATTTACTACATGATTAAAATTGGGGAGGATTCCGGCTCAATTGAAGAAGTTTTGGATAAGACCGCAGACTTTTATGATGATGAAATTGAAACTGTAATTCAACGATTAATTACATTGTTAGAACCTATAATGATTGTTGTTATGGCAATTATTATTGGGTTTATAGTAATATCAATGGTTTTGCCAATGTTTGAAATGGTTAATACAGTTCAATAAAGATAAAATTCAAGAAACTATGAATCCAGGATTAGGTGATATTATGGCAATGATTTTATCCATTGAAATAGATAATTGCAATTTTAAAATTATTGAGGCTTCTAAGAAAGGTGAAACATTGTCTGTCCGCAGGTGTATGTCAATTAATATTCCCTATGGTATTAAGAATGGAAAAATCATTGACATGGATTTAGCTGTCAAAATGATTAGCGAAGCATTAAAGAAAAACAACATAAAAGCTAAGAGGGCTGTTTTTGTAATCAATTCAAACAGCATTAGGATTAGAACAATTAAATTGCCTTTGCTAAAGAAAAACTCGGAAATTTTATCTATGATTCAAATAGAGCTTCAGCAATTTGTATCAGTTGATTTAAACAATTATAAAATTTCGTATGAAATTAAAAAAGTTGTTAAAGAAAATAAAATTTCATATGCTTATTATACTGTTTATTGCATTCCGATGGTTTTGGTTAATCAATACACTGAGTTGGCTAAAAAACTAAATATAAAACGAACTAAAATTGATATTCCGCATTTTTGTATTAATAGATTATATAAGAACAATATTAAAATTAATAATAATATTTTGGATATTAATGAAACTACAGCATTCGTTAATGTAAGAGAAGATTCATTTTCTTTTTCTGTTGCCGACAATGGGTTTTGTGATTTTTATTTTAGTTCCGGGTTCGAAAGAAATCCTATTGAAAGGGTGGCGGAGCCACAGTCTTTGTATATGTTTTCTGAAGGCTATCCAACTGTTGAAGATACTATAGAAAAACAGTTAATTAAACTTATGAGATATTACTATTCTGTCAGCGGCAACAGAACAATAAACATGATTTTCATTTATGGTATTTGTGATGATGAAGTATTGACAGCAATTAAAACTAAATTGAATGTAAAAGCTGAAATTATCGGCGGTATATCCTGTGTGGAAGCAGATAATAAGTATATGGATATTTTTGAAATAAATAAGTATTTTCATGCTGTAATAGTTTTGCTTTCAAAAAACAAGGAAATAAATTTAACAACAAGAAACAAAAAAATCAGAAATAAGTATGGTTATGTCGCGGCTTTATTTATAATAGTAGCTGCATTAGTTGCGTTGATTGGATTTATTAATTCACAGCACGTAATGAGAGCTAAAATTGCTGCAATGAGTTCATTTATTGGCTATAGCGAAAATAATGAACTAAACAAAGAAATTGAAAACATAAAAAATGAAGCGGATTATTTAGGACAATATTTAAATCAAGCTGAAGAGCTACAACAACAAATCGATGATAATGATTTTGTTGATTCTGATATTTTAAGGAAAATTTATGTGTCGAAACCTTCTGATACCAAGTTAACTTCAATTTATTCAAACAAGGATAGCACGCAATTGCAGTGTGTTTCTTCTTCCGTGGCTGAAGTTACCTTGTTTTTTTCTAATTTAAGAGAAATAGAACAAGTAGAGAGAGTTTATATACCGGCAATTCAATCAAAAACAGGGCAGTCATTTTCATATTCCGTGATACTGAAATTAAAGGATGTGAATAAAAATGACAGTTAATTTTAACTATAAAATATTGATTTTTATGTGCTTGGCAGGTCTCGTATTACTTTTTATAATTGGAATTCCTGACAGTATACTATCAAAATTATCCTCAGCAGAAGATTATGATAAAATTCATTCTCTTTATCAGAACATGAATCTAAATTTTAATATGAAAAGCTCATTTGAAGAAAAGAAAGAAGATTTAATGTTTAAAATAAATGAATCGAATATAGATATTGATATCATGCAGGATAAAATTATAAATGTTTTAAGTAATATTTCTAAAAAAAACAATATTGAACTTAGCAATATTAAATTTAGCGATATTATGCCGGTTTTTTTCGATAATTCTAACTCCGATGAAGCTCTTGAAACGGATAGTGACGATAACAATGCGGTATGTATGAATGTAACGGTTGACTTTGACAGTGATTTTAATGACATGCTATCATTTGTCGATGATATTAAGAATAGTGAAACTGACATTTCTGTTACAGATATAAGCATTCTGTTGCTTGAGAGTGACAAGGTTCATGTAATGATTAGTTTAATTTTTTATGCATTGCCATTAAATCATGGAAGGTAATTTAAATGAACAAGTTGTTTAATAACAGAGGGTTAACATTGGTGGAGGTAATTATGACACTGACAATGCTTGGAATCGTAATATGTCCGCTGATGAACTTATTGGTATTGTCCGGAAAAATAAATAGTAAAAGTGAAGAGGAATACAAGTCCATTCAAATTGCTCAAAATTATATGGAAGAAATAAAAGCGATAAAAGCAATAGATGAAATTGATACAGATGTTTACCTTTATAATGCTGAAAAAAAGTGTTATGAGAGAATTATCACGGACACTGATAATTACGTGGCGGAAATAAGAATCCGACGGGGTAATTACGGATTATATTATATTGAGGTTGATATATTATATAATGGGGAATTAATAAACAGTTTAGCCGGGAGTATTGTTTTTTAATGAAAAGATGATATCGGAGTCGATATGAATAATAAGGGTTCAACATTGGTTCTTTTGATCATAATAATTTCATTGGTAGTTGTTTTGGGAACCGCGGTATTAAATGTTGTTATTAAGCAATATGAAATAAAAAGGTTCCATACTGATGCCAAACAATCCTTTTATATGTCTGAAACAGGGTTGAATGAGGCATATATAAGGACATGTGCTTTAATTGATGAATCAATTATCAAAGCAGTGCAAATGGCTGAAGATTATTTGATCGTTTATCCATTAAATATAGTTGAAGCAGAAAATATATTTGATACAAATTATAGACTGAATGTTAAATCAAATATTAAGAGTAGAATTGAAACTTCACAAAATCCTTCGGTAGAAATAAGGAATAGCAGTACCTTGTTATTTATTGATAATGTAATAACAGTATTAATAAGATCTTCATATATGCATGAAAATAATGTTGAGAAGTTAACTTGGGTTGAACTGATTGTAAGAGTACCTGTATTTGATGATGTAATAGATGGTATGTATAATGCTGATGATTATATAGAGTTTAAAAACTGGAACAGTTAAAAGGCGGGTTAAGGGCTTACGTACATGGAAAAGATGAAAAACAAGGGTCTTACAATGATTGAATTGATAGTATCTTTAGGGTTGTCCTCTATTGTGGTTGGATTAATCTTTTCATTTTTTATTTGCAATTATAAAGGTTACAAATCAATCAGGAATAATTCTGAACTAAGTTTTCAGGCACAATACATATTAAACTATATGGCTGATAAAATAATCAATTCTAACTCCGTCAGCTTAATCAGAGGCGATGCTGCAATTTACTCAATGACATTGGTGAGGAATGCCGAAACGGAATATCTTCTAAAGAAAGTTTCTTTTAAGTTTGGAAATGAATTTGACAAAAATTATGTTTTTCATATTGTAGACAACGATATTCGCTATGGAACAGGGGTTGCAGATATGAAACCTACCGTGGAGCTTGGAAATTATGTGGATAGTATGTACATTTCTTTGTTCAAGGATGATAGCTTTCAAAATGCAAATGCTGTTAAGCTGAAGATCGTAATGAAAAAGGACGGACAAATGTATGAAGCGTTTCAGGCTGTATACATGAGAAACAGCGGTTTTAAATGACAAGGGGTATGCAATTAAAATAGAATGATACGTATTGACATAATACGTATACGATAATATAATTGTATTGGAGTGGTTATTACGAAATTTAGAGAGTTAGAAAAAATAATACTATCTGATGGGTGGCAATTAAAATCTTGTGTTGGGTCGCATTTTCAATATGTGCATTCTACAAAAATAGGTAAAGTAACTATTCCGAGCCATAGGGGCGATATACCTAAGGCTGTTGTTAGTTCTGTATTAAAGCAGGCAGGACTGAAATGAGCAATTAAATAGAAATATTACAAAGGAAAGGTGATTATTATGTTGTCTGCATATCCGGCGTGTATTTATAAAGAAAAAGAAAAAGGATATTCGGTTGTTTTTCCCGATTTAAATCATTTGGCTACTTGCGGAGATACTTTGGATGAAGCTTTGTTTATGGCAGTGGATTGTCTTGCAGGATATTTGTTCGAAGCTGAAAAGGAAGGTATAACAGTAATTCCGCCTTCTGATATGAACGATATAGATCCGTCATCGGAATATGATGATTATGACGAAGTGTTTGTAAACATTATTACTGTGGATGTGAAAGAATATGCAAAGAAACATTTTGAGAAATCAATTAAAAAGACTCTTACAATACCACTGTGGTTAAACAATATGGCAGTGAATGAAAATATTAATTTTTCTAATGTTTTGCAATCTGCATTAAAGGAAAAGCTAAATATTAGGGAATAGGTGATAATTACACTTTTTTTGATAATTTCATTGACAAACGCAGAAATAATTTATAAAATAAGCTATGGTAGATTTTAGGTGACCTATGTGTAACAAAGGGTTTACATTGATTGAGCTGATTGTAACAATTTCAATCCTATGCATTGTGATGGCATTAGCTGTTTTGGTTGTAGATACGGATATGTTTTACATGGAAAAAATGGCTGATGAATTTGTTATGGATGTGAGATATGTACAGAAGGAATGTATGAAAAGTACAACAGGCACTTATAAAATCGGAATTGATATTGATAATGGATGTTATTATATATATAATAATTCTGTTGTCGAAAAAACCGTAAAATTTAAAAACAGATTTCATATTGATTATTCCAACAAAAATATGAAATCCGTCGGCTTTACTTTTGAAGGGATTCCCATAAATGCGGGGACTTTTAAAATTATGGATTCAAAGACTGATAAAGTTAAGGAAATATCCATAGTTCCGACAACGGGTAGAACGGTTATTAAGGAATAAGCAGCAATCTGCTGGTTATAATATACATGAAGGAGGAGACAAATTTGATTACAGCAAGTGATTTTAAAAAGGGCATAACAATATCTTGGAATAATGGATTGTGGCAAATAATAGATTTTCAGCATGTTAAGCCGGGAAAAGGAGCTGCTTTTGTTAGATCTAAATTGAAAAACATTATTACGGGAGCTATCAGAGAAGAAACTTTTAACCCTACCGAAAAATTCCCGCTGGCGCGTATTGAAACAAAGGATATGCAATATTTATATAATGACGGTCAATTATATTATTTTATGGACCCTGAATCATATGAACAAATTCCGCTAAACTATGAACAAGTTGAGGAAGCTATTGTATATTT
>ENA-UOOK01002700-UOOK01002700.1-fermentation-metagenome-genome-assembly--contig:-NODE-2700-length-21218-cov-25.596513_pt1 | contig 21218 bp, 22 predicted proteins | sample MGYA00245777_ERZ724023 | MGnify/ENA primary metagenome ERZ724023 (study PRJEB28704, sample SAMN03018312) | fermentation metagenome | biome: anthropogenic terrestrial biome; feature: soil...
TGACTGGAGTTCAGACGTGTGCTCTTCCGATCTTATTAAGGAGCATCAGTCCAAGGACAGAATATTATCTCTGAGAGAAGAAATCAGCAGGCTTATGGATGAAAAGCAGAATATAGAAAAATCGGTCATGGAAAGGCTTGACACGGTAATAGAGCAGGCAATGATTCTCAGAAACATCGGAATCATTTATCCTCTTGAGTTAAAGGTATCTAAAAAAAGCCATTTAATCGGAAAAACAATAGGTGAAGCACGTTTTTGGAATCATACCGGAGCAACAATAATAGGAATAAACCGTTCAGGACATCTGTATTTGTCTCCGGGACCAAAGCTGGTATTTTTCGCTAATGATATTATACTTTATGTAGGGAATGACGCTGAAATTTCTGATAAGGTAAATAAATATGTCAATCGACCTATAGGTTAACTGCAAATAAGTCTATAGGTTAACTGTCCTTTGGGAGAAGGGCAGTTTTTTTTTTCAAAAAAAATCTGACAACTTACTTGACAAGTACAAGTTGCCTATGATACTATATAAACAAATCAAGCAACTTGCATGATTGTCACAAGTTGTCAGATTGTGCAAAAAGAGCAATAGTTGCCGATGGAGTTTTGAAAGGAGGCAGACATATGATGATGCTAAAGACAGGACAACTAATTAAACACAAGGATGAAAGAACAGAGAAAGACGAATATACCATGAGGCTTATAGAAATTGAAGAGCTTAGAGATGTAGTTGAGCTGCAGAAATATGTCTATGAACAGCTTCCTAATAAACAGGTGCTATACATGGATTCCTATGAAGAAATGTTTGATGATATGAAACAGGGAGCGAAAGTAATCGGCGTATTCAACAATGATGGAGAACTGATAGCTTATAGATATGTAGGATTTCCGGGAAATACTGAAAAAAATCTTGGCATTGATATAAAGATACCAAGGAAAGAACTAATCAATGTAGCTCATCTTGAAACAACGGTTGTACATCCTGAATATAGGGGAAACTCATTGCAGAGCTTGACATTACAGCAAGCTATACCGATGGTTAAGGATTTTGGTTATAACCATTTGCTTTGTACCGTATCACCACAGAATATCTACAGCCTTTACAATATTATGAAAAACGGATTAAGAATCAAAGCACTCAAGAAAAAGTACGGTTCTGATAAGGATAGCAAAGATGGAATGTGGAGATTCATACTTCATAGAAATCTTAATCCCAGGTCAGTAAAAAGACCAAGTGAGCTAATAAGCACACCTATTGAAAATCTTGAGCATCAAGGCAAATTAATTGATAAAGGTTATGTTGGACTATGGCTGTTCAAAGAGAGTAAAATATTGAACTATGTACGTTTTGTTTATTGAGTTTGAAGCTGCCCTGTACGACAAAAATGCGGTCGACAGGCTTCAAAAAGATATTAATACTGATATCTCGCATTTGAAAGGGTGCCTTCCGATGATGGCCGGCGAAGTGAATTTCTTTTCAAGACAGACGTCAGAAATGGAATTTGCGACTGGAATACAGACAACGTATCTTCAGATTCGCATTCAATGTCAATTGAAACAGTTAAGCAATTTTCATCACGCTGCACAGATGCTCCAAGGGTACTTCGGTTTACTTGGTTCTCGCGACGATCTTTATTCTCCTGTGACGACAATACTTTGATGTTGATTTTTGTTTTCATTTCGTTTTTATTTAAATTAGTGGGAATTACCGCAACTACATGAGGGCTACTTTGCATAGCCGATAATATTTCCCTTAGCTTTGAGCGACAGTCTTCCATAATCTAACTCTCCGCCAGTTTTATCAAATACTCCTTTACTTGCGCACCTTTACCGCGCGTAGCCTTACGTTCCCCTTTGGCTATTTGCCATACATAGCGTGGAGTTACACCAAATTTCTCAGCTACTTGCACGTAGATGGAGCGGTATTTTTTGTTGAGTTTCTCAGCTAATTCCATATTTTTACTTACTTTTGTTCATAAATATGATGCAAATATCGTGATAATTTTCACAACAACAAAACAAATCGTGAAAAATATCACGAATAATTCTTATGACAGATCGAATTAGTCAATTTATTAAGTATATCAATATAAGTGTTCGAGCTTTCGAACAGTCCATTGGTGCGAGCGACGGGATGATTAGAAGAGCTATAAATAATCATACTGATATACAAAGTAAGTGGATAACTGCTATTGCGGAAAATTATCCTCAGATTGATTTGGTTTGGCTAATTACCGGCAAAGGAGAAATGATCAATTTGGACGAAAGATCATCACATCCAGCGAAGAATGATAAAATGCTTTTGGATAAAATTATTGAATTAACAAAAGAAAATACATTATTACATCAAGAAATCAATAAATTGCAAGAGCAAAAAAAATATCCAATTGCAAATTATCCTACAACTTATGTGGCAGAACAGGAATTGAAGAAAAAGAAATAATTAATTACTCTTTAAATTTAAGTATATGATCAATAAGCCTAAATCAAAAACAAAAAAAGGATGTCTAATAACTTTTTTAATTGTTACAATAATAATTATTATTAGTACATTAATACCCAACAATGACAATAAAAAACAGGATTTAGTTAAAGATGATATAAAGAGTTCTGAAAAGTCAGAAGAACAACTCAACTCCGACTTAAAGGCTCAATTAGAGCGTGAAATTAAGTCCATAAAGGAAGGTGTTGATTTTTCGTCCTATAGTGGAACTGTCGAATCATTACAATCAGAACTAATTCTTTTCAATATGTGGGGAATAGTTATAGGTAAAGGAGAAAACTCAATAGATGAGGAAATAAAAGGTCTTGCGGCGCAATTAAAAAATGATGTTATTCAGTTACAAATAAAAGAATTCCCAATTTTAAGGCATAAATATGCCGATATTCTCAATAAAAAAATGTGGGAGCATGATATCGAAGTAAGCGCGAGCGGTGACAAATCTAAATATTTAAATTTGACTGGTGGTATTTTTGCTGCAAATAAAAATAAAAAAGAATATCAGGAAACTATCCAAGAAGCATTAATGATGTTCCGGTTTAGTCAATCCAGATACAGATGGTACAAAGGAGAAGATGAGTACACCTATTGGTCAATATATGAAGGAAAAGATTCAGATATGGTTACATTCGAGTAAAAAATACTATTCTGAAACACTAAAATTATTAGCATATACAGACATTAAATCTGACGCAAATCCAGATTTTTAATGATAACAAAAGTGCGTGCATTGAATTGCCGATTTAACATTTGAGAATCGCGATTAATGCGGAAAAAATGCGTATTTTGAATTGCCGATTAATGATTGAGAAAAAATTAGAATTCAGATTAGTAAACAAGAATAGGGCACAAAATTATGCGCGATAGAATCCTATTATCCCAAAAAGTATTTAAAGATATTTTTCAATTTGGATGTTGTGGTCTTTTTCGAACAATAGATATTCCTGAGAATATTAGCAATGCTTATAATAATTGGATATATAGCCTCAGGGAAAGGGCTTCAAGCATCCTTCTTAATGAAGAATATAATTACGGGATCAATGAATTTGCAAAATACTATCCGACTTATGCCTCTCCATTTAACTATGAATTGCAGAACCCTAATGCATTATATGAATTAATAAATACATCAAATTGTAATTGATTATGAAACGGTTAAAAGAAATATGGCTATATGGTTTCTTCTTGCTCTTTATAATTCCGGTATATGCCGGACAAGATCACGGCAAACATGGATTCACTAAACAACATCGGAAGAACTATTACGGCGAAATCATGACATGCTATAAGGATACAAACGCATATAAATTTACAGAAAGTCCCAGAGACATAAATATGAGCACACCGGAATTAATAGGCGTCAACGAAATAAATCCTGAAATTATAAAGAAAATAGAAACTACTATTTTTACGGAAAAGGAGATAACTGAATTGAATAAGCCCGGACGGGTAAATATTATGCAATGTATCGTTCATACCGATGGTCGGATTGTTTCGGTAAGTTTTGATTTTAACGGTATTGATCCGAAAATCGATTTGCAAAAGCTTGCCAGATACCGGGAAGAAATAAAGGAGTTGTTCAAGATGAAATTAACTTTTTCTTCCAAAATAGTTCAAGATGGATATATTAATTGGAGTTATCAAGTATTTCCGGCAAAAGAGATTAAATATAAATAAAGCCGTTATATTTTCTGCTTATAATAAATAAACTTTTTGTCAGAATTAAAAAAGGCAACTCCTATTTATAGAAACAATGAAAGAGGAAAAATGAATTATATGATATTCTCTTTGGAGTATAAAATATAATAGCAGAGCTATAAAGTAGGTCGTTTTGTAATTGTATATTATAAAACTGCCTACTTTGGCAATTACATCAAGTGTGGAAAGGTGGAACTATATAATAAGCGGATAAAAAATGAAATCATTTTCGATATTACTTTGAGAGCAGAATTAACCAAAGAGGGTTATGATAGAATGGGATTCCCCTTTGTCTTTTTCATCATATGTGAATATAATTGGCAACCGATGGAGTCGTCAAAAGCGACAATCTTGCTCTGTTAGAGATATATTCAAACAGTCGTAGGCTCAGAAGTAAAAAAGGAAACGGTTATTTATCCATCATTTAAAAGAAGAATATGAAAAAAATAATTATTTATGTATATTTTCTGGTATTTATATTAGGATGTAGCAGAAATACTTATAGTAGGCTGGAGCAAGCACTTGATTTTTCCGGGAAAAACAGGGTAGAATTAGAAAAAGTTTTAAAACATTATGCTCTATATCCGGCCGACAGCCTTAAATACCGGGCAGCCTGTTTTCTGATAGAAAATATGCCGGGATATTATTACTATGAAGGAGAAGAATTGAATCGCCATGCTGTCTATTTCGATGCGTTGGGTAAAAGCAAAAAACAACCTGAGCAAATTTTGGATTCCCTTCATACCCTGTTAGGGCGTTTTAATCGGAATACTCTTGACTTGAAAGAGGATATTCATGAAATAGATTCCGCTTATTTATGCGAGAATATTGATTTGGCATTTCTGGCCTGGACAAAATATCCCTGGAACAGGCATACTTCATTCGATGATTTTTGCGAATATATCCTTCCTTACAGAATCGGCAATGAAAGGTTGACTAACTGGAGAAGGGAATATTATAAACGGGTCGCTCCGTTATTGGAAACCCTTGAGACGGATGACCCTGTCGTTGCCGCCAGATATTTGAGGGATGCAATTATAAGGGAAAAGGGAAAGCCCCGCTTTACGATGGTAAGGCCGGGAGGTTACCCGAGCCTCGATGCTTTCAATGCCCTGTTCTTCAACGGTTCCTGCGACGATATCTCTCAATTTGCCCTTTTCGCCTTCAGGGCGGCAGGCATCCCCTGTTCCATCGATTTCGTTATTATATGTGGCAATTACAATTTAGGGCATTCATGGGTGGTATTCGAAGATAAAAACGGGAATGACTATGTAATGGATTTTTTTGCGGAAATAGAGTATATATCGGATAAATCCTATGTCCGGAAATTAAGAAAACACAAGGCATACCGGAAAACCTTCTCCAACAACATCGGCGCTATGAGAGCCATGGAAAAAATTCAGGAGGATATCCCTGCATTATTTGCAACTCCAAATTATCGGTTTAAGGATGTGACAATCTTGTACTCGAACAATTTCCTGCAAACGGTGTCCATTCCTGCGGATATGCTTTATTCTCCGGTTCCCCAAAATAGGATTATTTACCTGTGCGGCCCGGCCTGGATGGGGTGGAAGCCCGTGGATTGGACGGTACCGGATAAAAAGGGAAGGATTGTTTTCCATAACCAGAATATAGGCGATATTGCACGCCTGGCTACTTATGAGGACGGCCGGCTTTCGTTCCTTACCGATCCCTTTAAAATAGATGAGCAAAATCACCGGATATGCAGGTATGCTGGCGGAAAGGAAGTAACCAGCGCAACATTGTTCAGCAAATATCCTATAGAAGATGATGTCGTGTTCAGGAGCCGGATGGTCGGCGGGGTTTTTGAAGGGAGCGATAATCCTTCGTTTCTCGATGCGGATACGCTTTATGTTATAAAAGACATGCCTTACCGTTTGATTACGCAGGTTCCTGTTTCTGCGAACAAGGAATACCGGTATGTCCGTTATAAAGGAGCTGCGGACAGTTACTGCAATATAGCCGAAGTCCGGTTTTCTTCGGATACCGGCTATTTGACGGGAAAAACAATCGGAACACCCGGATGTTGGGAGGCTGACGGCTCGCACGAATATGTGAATGTCTTCGATGGGGTGACTGAGACCTCATTCGATCATAATACTCCGGATGACGGATGGGCGGGATTGGACTTCGGTATTCCTCAAAAAATATCGGCAATCGCTTATACTCCCCGTAACCACGACAATTATGTGAAAAAAGGACAGAAATATGAATTATTTATAAATGGGAAAAACGGTTGGAAATCGCTGGAAGTGAAAATTGCCGATTCTGATTCCCTGCATTATGAGAATGTGCCGTCGGGCGGTTTATATTACCTGAAGAACCACTCTTCCGGAAACGAAGAGAGAGTTTTCCTGATGGAAGGAGACAAACAAATTTTTAAGTAAGCATCCGTCTTTTTAAGTTATTGTTAAATTATATGCTATGACAATAGTGTAAAGAAACATATTTTTGTAGTAATAACAATGTGTTTACGACTTGGCTGGAGACCCGCGCCATTGGGATGATTTCAAGACTTCATCTAACGTGCCCCACATCTTGCACCACATATTTATCGCCGAATTCTTTTCCGAATTGAATCTTTTATTTTAATTTTGCACAATCATTCAATACATGTGCATAATATGATGGTCGTTCCCGTATCCAAAACAAAACGCAAACTGATAGAAGTTGCTCGTCAACTCTTTGCCCGAAACGGCTTAGAGAATACCACTATGAATGATATTGCCGAAGCTTCGGAGCGCGGCCGACGGACGTTGTATACCTACTTCCGCAGTAAAACGGATATCTACAAGGCGGTAATCGAGTCGGAGTTGCAAACGCTTTATCTCAGGCTCGAGTCTGTCATCGAACGCCAATTGCCTGCCGATGAAAAGTTGATGCTTTTCGCTTTTACCCGCCTTGGCGCGATAAAAGAAGTCGTGCGGCGCAACGGAACCCTTAAGGCCGATTTTTTCCGGGATATCTGGAAGGTGGAAAACGTGCGCAAAGAATTCGATCAAAAAGAAATCCATTATTTGCAGAGCATTTTACAGGATGGATGCGATAGCGGTTTGCTTGAAATGGCAAACGTGCGACAAACCGCCGGTATCCTTCACTATGCCCTCAAAGGCCTCGAAGTGCCGGCCATACGCGGCGTGATGACGCTCGATTATCAACGGAAAGAAGACCGGGACGTTATCTCGACGCTTATTTTCAGAGGATTATATAAAAAACAATAAAGAACAATTTTTCTAAATTATCTTACACAATGAAATTATTAGAAGGTAAAACAGCCGTAATCACCGGCGCCGCACGCGGCATCGGCAAAGCGATTGCGTTGAAGTTTGCTTCGGAAGGTGCAAACATTGCTTTCACCGATTTGAAGATCGATGATATAGCCGTGGCGACGGAAAAGGAAATAGCCGCATTGGGGGTGAAAGTCAAAGGATATGCTTCCAATGCCGCCGACTTTGAAGATACGGCGGGAGTGGTAAGCCGTATCGTAGAAGATTTCGGGCGTATCGATGTGTTGGTCAACAATGCGGGGATTACCCGTGACGGCTTGATGATGCGGATGTCCGAACAACAATGGGACATGGTGATCAATGTCAACCTGAAGTCGGCGTTTAACTTTATCCATGCCGTCACACCGGTCATGATGCGTCAGAAGGCGGGAAGCATTATCAATATGAGTTCCGTGGTAGGAGTATCGGGAAATGCCGGACAATCCAATTATTCGGCTTCGAAAGCCGGAATGATCGGGTTGGCCAAGTCGATGGCTAAAGAAATCGGTTCGCGCAATATCCGCGTGAATGCCATTGCCCCCGGATTCATTATCACCGAAATGACCGGCGCGCTATCCGAAGATGTTCGCAAGCAATGGGCCGAGCAGATACCTTTGCGTCGCGGGGGAACTCCCGAAGATGTAGCAAACGTTGCCTTATTTCTCGCTTCCGATTTGTCGGGCTATGTAAGCGGGCAGGTCATCAATGTTTGCGGCGGAATGAATACTTGATGAGGTATGAAGTATGAAGTATGAAGGATGAATGATGAAGCATGAACGAGATGATGAAGGTGTGATTCTGATAAAAAACAGGCTTTCCCCTTCATCCCTCTTTCTTTATCTTTTATCCAGCTTTCACAACTATTCTCCAACCTCCAACCTCTATCCTCTATTTTCCATTTATGACCATATTATACGAAGATAATCATATCATCATTGTGAACAAGGCGCCTTCCGAAATCGTGCAAGGCGACAAGACGGGCGACACGCCCCTGTCCGATATCGTTAAATCCTATCTGAAGGAAAAATATAACAAGCCGGGGAATGTTTTTTGCGGAGTCACGCATCGCCTCGACCGCCCGACAAGCGGGGTAGTGGTGTTTGCCAAAACAAGTAAGGCATTATCCCGCCTGAACGATATGTTCCGCAACGGCGAAGTCGGGAAAACCTATTGGGCGATTGTGAAAAATCAACCGCCCAAAGACGAAGATACCCTGACGCATTACCTGGTCAAGAACGAAAAAAACAATAAGTCGGTTTTTTACGATACCGAGAAACCGCACGCCAAGAAAGCCGTGTTGCATTATAAAGTCATAGCCCGGTCGGATAACTATTTTTTGTTGGAAGTGCAACTCGAAACAGGCCGCCATCATCAGATCCGTGTGCAGTTGTCGGCCATCGGTTGCCCGGTGAAAGGCGACCTGAAGTACGGTTCTCCGCGCTCCAATCGCGATGGAAGCATCTCGTTGCACGCCCGCCGTATCGCTTTTGTGCATCCCGTGTCCCAAGAAAATATTGCGGTTACGGCACCCGTCCCCGATGATACCTTATGGAAAGCGTTTGAAAAAGAGGCGGAGGAGGAAGTATGAGGGATGAAGTATGAGGGATGAAGTATGAGGGATGAAGTATGAGGGATGAGTGATGAATTATGAATTTAGAGACCGGAGACTGGATGCCGAAGAGCGAAGACCGGAGACTGAAGACCGGAGACTGAATGAGCGTTGTCTTAAATATTGAATCTTAAATCAAAAGCCTTTATCGGAGCGGCGTTTCTTTTTTTCGGCCAGGTGTTTCTTGCTTTCGATTCTTTTCTGCTGCGAAGCGCGCGTGGGTTTGGTCTCCACCCGTTTTTTCTCCTCTCGAAGGGCGTTCTCCAGTAGTTTTTCGAGTTTATTCAAAACCGCTTTTTTATTTCCGAGCTGTGTTCGTTCCGTGTCGCTGCTAAGCAGTAATACGCCCTCATTATTGATCCTGTTTTTCAGGCGGACGAAAATCAATTCTTTTTGGCGTTCGGTCAAGGCTTTCGAGTCCCCGATATTCAGCGACAACGTTATTTTTGTAGATACCTTGTTCACATTTTGTCCTCCGCTTCCACTGCTTCTCGACGCGGTGAAAGTGCATTCATTTATTAATGTATCCCAATCGAAACTCATCATTCGTTACCCTATTATAGGGTTACAAAGATACTATTTCCGTTCGAATCATGGAATAAACAAAATCAGATCATTCGGAAAATTCAAAATAGTTTCTAAATATTAAACATCGTCAGTCGGAGGATTTAGTTGCCATCATACGACTTGCGAAACTTGAATGAAAAAATCGGATCATGAAATCCTCAAATCGGATCATTTTCCCATTTTTTCACCTGAAAATATTGTTAAAACCATAAAATGTAAAGAGGATATCCGTAAATTTGTGGAAAATGAAATTTTCACAGAGAATAATAAAATGAAACCAACACTATTTGTATTAGCAGCAGGTATGGGCAGCCGGTATGGCGGCCTCAAACAATTGGACGGCTTAGGCCCCAACGGCGAAACCATCATGGATTACTCTATCTACGATGCTGTGAACGCCGGATTCGGCAAACTGGTATTTGTCATCCGTCGATCTTTTGAAGAAGATTTCCGAGAAAAAATCGTCAAAAAATATGAGCGGAAAATTCCCGTCGAACTGGTATTTCAAGAACTCGATGACCTTCCCGAAGGTTTTTCTCCGCATCCCGACCGAGTGAAACCGTGGGGCACGAATCATGCGGTGATGATGGGGCGCGATGTCATCCACGAACCGTTTGCCGTCATCAATGCCGATGATTTTTACGGACGTGAAAGCTTCGGCGTATTATCGGATTTTCTATCCTCACTTCACCATTCGAAAAATGCGTATGCCATGGTGGGTTATCGCGTGGGGAATACCCTTTCGGAAAGCGGAACGGTGGCTCGTGGCATTTGTGAGACGGATTCCGACAATCATCTCACCGGCGTGGTCGAACGTACGCAAATACAGCGTATCGACGGTGCGGTAAAATATAAGGATGATAACGGCGAATGGGTGGCTATTGGTGATAACACGCCTGTTTCCATGAATATGTGGGGCTTTACGCCCGATTATTTCGACTATTCCGAAAAGCAATTTGTGGAATTCCTCAAAGAAAATGCCGGCAATCATAAGGCGGAGTTCTTTATTCCATTGGTGGTAAATAATCTGATTGTGGATAAAAAAGCTACCGTGAAAGTGCTCGACACTCCCTCTAAATGGTTTGGAGTAACGTATGCGGAAGACCGCCCGGGTGTGGTTGCCAAATTGCAAAAGCTTGCCGACGACGGGGTGTATCCGTCTCCTTTATGGTGATTTTGTGAGCGAAGGCGCCGCTTCAAGCGATATCTTCGATAATATCTAATGGAATTTTGTTGATGGTCGATGTCTTAATCATCTTGTTTCTGATTATTCTGAACGGGTTTTTCGCTCTTTCGGAAATTGCTGTGGTGTCGGCCAATAAAAACAGACTCGAAACGGAACGGAAAAAAGGAAGCAAGGGTGCCGCTCAAGCGTTGAAGCTGCAGTCTAACCCCGACAACTTCCTGTCTTCGGTACAGGTGGGTATTACCTTGATAGGGATCGTTAACGGCGCTTACGGCGGGGCGACCCTGGCGGTTTACTTAGTGCCTTTTTTTGAACAGTTCGCCTGGAGCAGGGCATTTGCCGATAGCATTGCGATGACGGTCGTGGTCATTCTTATTACGTATGTCTCGATTGTCATCGGGGAATTGGTTCCCAAAACCATCGCGCTGAACAATGCCGTAAAGATGGCCTGCACGGTGTCAAGGCCTATTCGGTGGGTCAGTTTCATCTTCTACCCTTTCGTGAAGTTATTGGCTGCTTCGACGGCGCTGTTTAATAAAATGATCGGGCTCAAACCTAAGAATGAAATCATTTCCGAACTGGAGTTGCGGGCGATGCTCAAGACGGCTTCCAACGAAGGGGTGATTGATGCTGCCGAGAATATCATGCACGAGCAGGTGTTTTATTTTTCCGACAAGCGTGCCGTGCACATCATGACGCATCGTACCGACGTGGAGTGGGTGGATATTTCGAAAACGCAGGAAGAGATTGTGCAAGACCTCCTTCATATGCGGCATAGTAAAATATTGGCGTGTAATAAGAGAATCGATGATTTCACCGGAATTATCCTGATGCGTGACTTTCTTCTTGAGCTAACGCACCGGAAGAATGTCAATATTGAAGAACTATTGCAAGAGCCGATTATTGTTCCGACTACATTAAAGGCGCAAAAGGTGCTGGAATTGTTGAAGAACAAGCCCCGGTCGTTGGTTGTGGTGGTGGATGAGTACGGAAGTCTGGACGGAATTGTGACCCTGTTTGATGTCTTCGAAAACCTGGTGGGCAAAACCATGGACGAAGATACCGTCGAATCGAATGATCCTTTAATTTATATGAGGGACGATCATTCGGTTCTCGTCAGCGGTGAAGCGCCTATTGAAGTCCTCTCGTATTTGTTTGACGACTTCACGGTCGATTTCGATCAAATCGATTACTCTACGGTGGCCGGTTTTGTTTTTGCTTGTATTAACAAAATTCCGGGCGTAGGAGATAAATTTGTGTTTAATAACCTGTCTTTTGAAATTATGGATATAGACGGGAATAAAATTGATAAGGTATTAATTAAAAAAAACGTACAAGATACTGATGAAGCGGATGTTTGATATGTTTTTCGTTCATAATGAATGATTAAGGCAAACGTTTGCATGATAAAAAAAGCAGAAGGTAAACCGGCGGGAATGTTAATTAATAGGTTTTATGTTGTATAACATATTTTTTAATTAGGAGATCACCGAATACTGTACTACTTTTACGGAAATTTATAGAAAGATCCAGTCTTCATCAATATCTTAATTTAAAGCCAAGAACTTACATGGATAAAACGTATAGCAAATCCGGTTTGTTGATCGAAACATTTGAAAAAATTGTTGATGGTAAGCAAACCGGTTTATACACTTTGGAAAATAAACAAGGTTGTGAACTAGCAGTTACAAACTACGGAGCCAAAATTGTTTCTTTGCTGGTACCGGATAAAAACGGTCAGGAAAGGGATATTGTTTTGGGCCATCGTTCCATTGACGAATATCTCTCTTCGCAGGAGCCCTATTTCGGGGCCGTCTGCGGCAGAGTCGCCAATCGCATCGCTAAAGGGCGTTTCTCTTTAAAGGGAAAAGACTATACCTTGGCGATCAATAACGGTCCCAACTCTCTTCATGGGGGCATTAAAGGTTTCAACGCCGTTGTATGGGAAGTAAATAATGTGTCAGACGATAGTATCGAGTTCTCATATCTTTCCGTCGATGGGGAAGAGGGATATCCCGGCAATCTGAAAGTCACCGTTATTTATACGTTGACTGACGACAATACGGTCGATATTCAATATCATGCGGAAACCGATCAGGCAACGATTCTCAATCTCACCAATCATTCGTATTTCAATCTTTCAGGCGAAGGCGATCCCCATATCGGCGATCATTTGCTCTCGCTTCGTGCCGATACGTATCTGCCGACCGACGCCAATGCCATTCCTTACGGCAAACCCGAACCGGTGACCGGTACTCCTATGGATTTTACGACTCCTCATCTGATCGGTGAACGGATCGATGACGATTTTCAACAACTTCATTTTGGAAAAGGATACGATCATACGTATGTTTTGAATAAAAAAACGCCCGGCGAATATGCGTATGCCGGCGTATGTGAATCGCCCAAAACCGGTATTCGCATGGAGATCTATACGACCGAACCGGGTATTCAGTTATATACCGGTAATTGGATGACGGGCAATTTTGCCGCTAAAAAAGGACATCATTATCCCGAACGATCGGCCGTTTGCTTCGAAACGCAACACTTCCCCGATAGTATCAACAAACCCGAATATCCTTCGGTCGTGCTTGAACCCGGAGAGAAATTTTCCTCCAGAACGTCTTTTAGATTCTCAACTATATAGAAATGAACTTCTCATTTTTAAACAAACAAAATATTAATAAACAAACAAAAGTATGAATACAACAATTCAAAAAAAGAGTTATGCATTGCCTATCGCGGTAATGTTTCTCTTATTTTTTATGATTTCTTTCGTGACCGGATTGCAGAATCCGATGGGGGTAATTGTTAAAAACCAATTCGGGGCAAGTAATGCCATGTCGCAATTGGGAAATTTGGCTAATTTTATTGCCTATTTATTTATGGGATGGCCTGCCGGCGTTATTCTTCAACGAAAAGGATATAAATTCACTTCTTTACTCGCTGTATCGGTTGGATTTGTAGGCGTTTTAATTACTTTCCTTTCAGGACAAGCGGCAAACTTCCCGATTTATCTTACCGGCGCTTTTGTTTCCGGTTTCTCGATGTGTATGTTGAATACGGTTGTTAATCCGATGCTTAATACATTAGGCGGTGGAGGAAACAAAGGTAATCAATTGATTCAATTCGGAGGTTCCATCAACTCTATTGGTGCGACAATTGTGCCGATTCTTGTCGGATACCTGATGGGTGATGTGGCTCAAGCTTCTATCGGCGATGCTAATCCTGCGTTATTTTTAGCAATGGGCATTTTTGCATTTGCTTTCATTGTCCTGTTAGTCGTTCAAATTCCTGAGCCCCGATTAGGAGTGGCGAAGAAGCAAACAAAGACCCAAGATAAACACAGCGCGTTATCATTTCGTCATTTTGTGTTAGGTATCATCGGTATTTTTGTTTATGTAGGCGTAGAGGTAGGAATACCGAATATTGCCAACTTGTATATGACTACGGATGTTGCAGGAGGAGGATTAGGAATTGCCGCCGGTATTGCCGGATCGTTTGTGGGCGCTTATTGGTTGCTTATGTTAGTGGGCCGCTTGACCGGAGGCGCTGTTGGCGCTAAAATATCCAGTAAGTCGATGCTTACGACTACTTCTCTTTTAGGAATTTTCTTTGTATTATTGGCTATATTTACTCCTGTTGCACCGACAATTAGTTTATTCGGAGCTGTTGTGCCTTTGAAGATTTTGTTCTTAATCCTTTGTGGATTGTGTACTTCTATTATGTGGGGAAGTATTTTCAATCTTGCCGTTGAAGGATTAGGTAAATATACCGAAATGGCATCCGGTATTTTTATGGTAATGGTTTGTGGCGGTGGTATCTTGCCTTGGATTCAAGGCGTTATCGCGGATAATGCCGGTTTCTTAAATAGTTATTGGCTCATTGTTGCCGGATTGGCTTATTTGCTCTATTATGCATTGGTCGGGTCGAAAAATGTAAACACGAATATTTCGACCGTTGATGAAGCCGATGTTCCGGTTGAAACAGCTACAGGAAACATCCCCACTCAGGAATAATTTCAAATAGAATAACAAATGCAAAAAGACGAAATAATTAAACTATTTCAAGAGAAATTTAAGGGAGCAAATCCCGAAGTCTATACTTCTCCCGGTCGTGTAAATCTTATCGGCGAGCATACCGATTATAACGGAAGCTTTGTATTTCCGGGCGCGATCGACAAAGGAATGATCGCCGCTATCCGCTTAAACGGAACCGACAAAGTCAACGCCTTTGCAATCGACTTGAACGAAAGCGCGGAGTTCGGATTGAACGAGCAGGACCTGCCTGCACAGGGATGGGCGAAATATATTTTCGGCGTATGTCGCGAAATTATCAAACGAGGCGGAAAAGTAAAAGGTTTCGATACCGTGTTTTCCGGAGATGTGCCTTTGGGCGCCGGAATGTCTTCTTCCGCTGCTTTGGAAAGTACCTATGCGTATGCGCTGAACGATATGCTCCGATTGGGAATTGATAAATTCGAATTGGCTAAGATCGGTCAAGCGACCGAACATAATTATGTCGGCGTGAAGTGTGGTATCATGGACCAATTCGCTTCGATTTTCGGAAAAAAAGGACATCTTATCCGTCTCGATTGTAAGACGCTCGATTATGAATATTTTCCGTTCGATCCCAAAGGATACCGATTGGTTCTTTTGGATACGGTGGTGAAGCACGAACTGGCTTCATCGGCTTATAATAAACGCCGCGAATCGTGCGAGCGTGCGGCCGAAGCCATACGGAAAAATCATCCTGAGGTGGAATTCCTGCGCGACGCATCGATAGATATGCTCAATGAAGTGAAAAACGATATTTCGGCAGAAGATTACAAACGCGCTGAATATGTGATTGAAGAAACGCAGCGTGTGCTCGAGGTGTCGGACGCTTTACAGAAAGGCGATTATGAAACCGTCGGCCGTAAGATGTTCGAAACGCATCACGGCATGAGTAAACTGTATGAGGTGAGTTGTGAAGAGTTGGACTTCCTTAACGATATCGCGAAGGAAAATGGCGTAACCGGTTCGCGCGTAATGGGCGGCGGTTTCGGCGGTTGTACCATCAACTTGGTAAAAGACGAATTGCATGATTCGTTTATTGCCGATGCCAAAAAACGATTTGCCGCCAAATACGGTCATGAACCGAAAGTGTATGATGTCGTAATCAGCGACGGCGCTCGCATATTATAGTCATTCGGACACAAAACCTGTAAAGGCCGGAAGTAGATGCATAAGCGTTCTCTTCCGGCTTTTTTTATGTAGCGTAGGGGACTGAAAGTGGCGGAAAACTTATTTCGTGTTTTGCTTCTCAGGGATGCTAAAATCTTTATCGGCAAAGAGTGCCGCTATACCTGAAATCTGTTTGAAACGAAGTAATTCGTCTTTGTCCATTCCTATGTTTTTTATAATCCATTCATCACTCATGCCCGCTTTTTTGAGTTCCGCTACAATATGCGTCATCAATTCAATATTATGCGTGCCACGGGCACGGTTGTGCCGGATGGTTGAAGCCATGCGGTTCGACAGGTCCCTATCGATTACCGTTACGGGTAAACATCCGTTTTCCCGCTCATAGATGCGCTTTGATGTTTTCATGACAAGATACCGGTGGAAGCCGTCCACCAGTTCATATCTGTCCTCTTGCGCAAGGTAATAGCATACGCAAGGCATGGTGTAACCATCTTCCCATATCGACAATTCGAGGAGTTTCATTTCAGGCGGGGCAACCACATTCGGATTGTAGGTATTTGCCTGTATTTTCTCTATCGGCACGGCTCGTACAGCATAGGCCGGGCTTATATATTTTTTGTCGTCACTCATAGTATGCCTTGATAAAAATCCATAATTCTTTTACGACGTTCAGTTTCTTTTTTAGTCATTGCAAAGCCCATATATTTACACAAGTGGTCGTTTCTAAGAATGCAGATGCACATTCGTTTGAAGGTAGGGAGATATTTAAATCCGGGAACATGGATATCATCCAGATATTCCATCCTGACCGGATGTTTATCCGTATTATAATTTGTATGATCCGCTACCTCTATATCGATTCCTTTAGCTTGCAATATCGCTATCGTTTCATCCGGAAGACAACCTCCCCGGTTACGCCAGAAATTGATGCTCGCCGATAGTTTTTGCAGGTAATTCTGCCGCGTTTTTTCCGGCAAAGTGGACAAAAGAAAATACATGTAGCTTTCCCAGGTATGTCCTGCCGGCAGGGCGGCTTTTTTCTTTGCAACAGCATTTGTCTGACCATAAAGAGCTGTGAAATTAACTCCGTTCACGCGACAGATCATTTTGCCCCACATATCCGGGTCGATAGCCCGGTAAAGATGCAGGCTTTCCTGTGCAGCCAGAAGGAAAGGGCTGGCTACGCGCTGTTTCTCCAATGGTACGCCTGCCTGATAATATAAATCATACAATCGATTGTAATTCCATCCGAAGCGGCCGTTTGCCGTCCATACATCGGTCGTAAGCCAATCATGTATTACATACGCATTGTAAATATCTTTTGAAATTTGTTTTGTCCATTTCAGGTTGCGATACATATGATATCTTTTATTACCGTATATCGTTCTCCAGCGATGAGTGCTTTCCTGTGTGCGTATCCCCACCAAGCAGCAAGTTTTCTTTGCATTTTTCAATAAATGATACCATTGGGCGAAAAGAATATAAAATTCGGAATCCCATATTTCCGGATTATAGAATGGAAAGTCTGCTTTTCGATAGCTGTCCGCCGGCATATCCCTTACCCAAAACTCCTTGTAATCGTCATCCCAAGGACGCCAATAGGTCTGGTACATCGATGTGCAAGTAGTTACTTTGAAAGGTACGCATATACGGTATACCTCAATGATGTCGGCATTTGTTTGCAACACGTGGTCAACATATTGAATCGTTTCATTGTATTGTATTTCATAATCCATGTGGAAAACACCTATCTTTCTTTTCAGGTTGTTCTCCCTTATATATTGTATACAAAGATTCAGCATTACGCTGCTGTCTTTACCGCCGGAGAAAGAGACATAGATATTATCAAATTCATTGAATAATATTCTTATCCTTTCTTTGGCCAGTTCATAAACGTTCTTTTTCATCCCTGAATACTTTCATTTTCGCATACCTTTTCCAATAAAAAGCAACCGCAAAACCATTCCGTTCAAAAACGGGTATGTGCCGTATTTGTGTGACTGATTCAATTTCAAGATCAACTGAAAGCGCCTTGATAATTTCTTTCAGCAACGCAGAGAAAACAGAACGGTCATCGCCCGCCACGTAATAATTATTTATCTTCGCTTTCCCTTCTTCCAATTTCACAGGCATGAAACCGAGGGTCTCTCCTTTATCTTCAGCAATGAACCATACATAATCGGAAGATGTCTTATAAGGGTAATTCAGATTGTAACTTATCGCTTCCTCGCTCATTACAAGATGGGCGACTAAACAATAAAGGCGTCTGTCTTCTCCTTTTAATTTAATGATATCCATAATAATAAACAGTTCAAGATGCAAATTTAGTAAAAAAACAATACATTAAACTTTTTCACCGCTACTTGTTTGACGAAATTTGAAAACGATAATTTCATTGTAAAAACGTTGGTTAAAACCATGGCAGGCTTGCATACGCCGGACTTATTACCGATATTGGTTTAGTCCGGTTCTCAGATATTCTTTGGCAACTCTTGTCTTTTTCTTTTAAATAGACTGTTTGTATCGCTTTTTTTTGTATTTTTGACCTTTCGAATTGTTAGCTCAGTTGGTTTAGAGCGCTGCCTTGACAGGGCAGAGGTCGCTGGTTCGAATCCAGCACAGTTCACACCGAATCAACTGTTATCAGCCGGCCCGAACAAGTGCTGACAGATCTGGAGATACCGGAAATAAACGTTCATCAATTTCGAGCGGTTAGAAGGAAGAAAGAATTATCCAAATAAGTTGAGTCCCAAAAGGGTGAATACCTGAAAGCTCTGTATTGTTGTTCCCATTGGCGCCGATTTCTCTATTTTCCGATGATACTTTTATATACTTCGAGTTGTATTTTCAGCGTTTCGAGTTCTTTTTTTACATCTTCGAGTTTCTTCTTCAACTCTTTTTCTTTTTTCGTTTCGTAATCGACCGGGAGCCGCTCGCCTAATTCGGCGATGAGGTTTCGTTCTAACGTCAAGCTGAGGTTCCACCAAACTCTCATTTGTAAGGAATCACTCTTAACGTATTGGTAAAATGAGGTCGGATGCACATGCATTTGCCGGGATAATTCGGAGATGGGAATTTTTGCCTCCCGCACGGCGCTCATCAATAAATTGCCGTTATGCGGAAAAGAACCGGATTTATTTGTTGCCATTGTCTTGTTATTTAATCATCCTGTTTAACCGATAAAAACAGGTTTGTGCCTGTTTCCGACAAAGATAAAGATATTTTTTTGAATATTGCTTGTCGAAAAGTTCCTTTTTTTGTTATTATATAACGGTTTGTTTTTAAAATATAACGCTTCGGCTATAATAAATAATACCCTGTTTATAATAAATAATACCCCGTATATATAAAATGATACCCCGTTTATAATAAATGATATCCTGTTTATACAAAATAATAACGTTTTGATAAAATATAATATTCTATAGTCCCAATATGATATTCTGTAAAATTAATATTATACCCTGAAGGAAAAATAGTACACCCTGAGAATAAAATATAATACTATGTCTTTTATCCGGCCCGATATAGTCCCATAAGAGCTTGTCCTGTTGCATAATTTACGGCCTTGCCCTGCCGGAGGCTGGCCGGCACATCAATAAGGCGTTGGTTGGCGCTTCCCCGGAACAGCAACGATTCATCACGCAGGGCCTGAACAAATCGACCGTCGACCAGTACATCGATATAGGGAAGCAACGCCGATAATTTAGCAGAAGCCAATATCTCTTCAAAGCGGTAACCGGTGTAACACCAGATGTTCTTCTTCGTTTCCTGCTTAAGGCGTTTGGCCAATTCCGTGAATCCTTCCGCTTGAAACAGCGGGTCGCCACCCGAGAAAGTCACGTTGGTTTCATCTTCACATAACAGGTCCATGAGTTCGTCAACATCCATTTTCCTCCCCCGGCGGATATCCCATGATTGCGGATTGTGGCAGCCGGGGCAGCGGAAGGAACAACCGGCCGAATAGACCGAGGTGCGGAACCCCGGGCCGTCGACGGTTGTCCAACGTACAATATCCAATACCGAAATTTTATTCATGAGTCGTACGGGCGTTCAGTTCACAAAGTTTTGCATGATTCCACCGTTCGGTCGATCCTACCAGATAGCCCGTAATCCGCTGAAGCCGGTCGATATTTTTACTGCCGCATTTAGGACACTTATCCATCGTTTTAGCTGCATTTTCATATCCGCAATCGATGCAGCGGTTACGGTTGTGGTTCACCGAACCGTATCCCATATTAAACTTATCCATCAGATCAACCACCTGCATCACCGCTTCCGGATTGTGCGTGGCATCTCCATCGAGCTCGACGTAGAAAATATGTCCTCCACGGGTGAGCGTATGGTAAGGCGCTTCGACTTCGGCTTTGTGCCATGCCGTACATTTATAATATACGGGGACGTGATTGGAATTGGTGTAAAATTCGCGGTCGGTTATTCCCTTGATTTCGCCGAATGTCCTGCGGTCTTTCTTGGTGAATCCGCCCGAAAGTCCTTCGGCGGGCGTAGCGAGCACGCTGTAATTATGTTGATAACGCTCGGAAAATTCATTCGCTCTATCGCGCAGGTGGCTTACAATTTTCAGGCCCAGTTCTTGCGACTCTTCGCTTTCGCCGTGATGCTTGCCGGTGAGGGCTACAAGGCACTCGGCCAAGCCGATAAACCCGATGCCCAGCGTCCCCTGGTTAATGACCGTTTCGATGGTGTTGGTTGGCTTCAGCTTTTCGCTTCCGATCCATAATTTCGACATCAGCAATGGAAATTGCTTGGCTAAGGCCGTTTTTTGGAAGTCGTAACGTTCTTTTAATTGCTTGGCGGTGATCTCAAGCACCTGGTCGAGCCGGTTGAAAAACGTGTTTATGCGATCTTGTTGATTTTCTATAGACATGCACTCGATGGCGATCCGTACGATGTTGAGGGTCGAGAATGAGATGTTCCCACGCCCGAGGGATGTTTTCTCCCCGTACCGGTTTTCAAAAACACGTGTACGACATCCCATGGTCGCCACTTCATATTGATACCGTTTCGGATCATCGATGTTCCATTTCTCGTGCTGATTAAAATCCGCGTCGAGGTTCAGAAAATTCGGGAAAAAGCGCTTGGCTGTTACCTCGCAAGCCAATTTATACAAATCGTAATTGCGGTCGGTCGGCAAATAGCTTACGCCCCGTTTCTTTTTCCA
>ENA-UOOK01002702-UOOK01002702.1-fermentation-metagenome-genome-assembly--contig:-NODE-2702-length-21214-cov-5.586701_pt1 | contig 21214 bp, 19 predicted proteins | sample MGYA00245777_ERZ724023 | MGnify/ENA primary metagenome ERZ724023 (study PRJEB28704, sample SAMN03018312) | fermentation metagenome | biome: anthropogenic terrestrial biome; feature: soil; material...
GGAGATGGAAACAGAAAAAAGTTGCGGTAATCCCGCATACCTGCAGGAATACCGCAACTTTTTTCTGTTTCCATCTCCGTCCACACAACCTTTGCTTTATCATATTAAAGAGTTAAGCAAAATTAATGGCGAGTTACGACCGGGCATAATTCATCGCCTAGATAAAGACACATCTGGCATATTGCTTGTTGCAAAAAACGATTTAGCACATGTTGAACTTAGCCGTCAAATTGCGGAGCACAACTGCAAAAGATATTATAAAGCGTTATGTGAACAGCCTTTAAAAATTCAAGAGGGCGAGGTAATAACACAAATTGGCAGACACCCTAAAAATCGATTAAAGATGGCAGTGTTAGAACAGGGCGGTAAACTTGCCCACACAAAATATAAACTAATTAAAAATTACACTAATTACAGTTTTTTGGAATGTGAACTTATAACAGGCCGAACGCACCAAATTCGTGTGCATCTAGCACATATTAATCATGCCGTAGTGGGCGATAAACTATACAACACAAAGCCATGCAAGTTAAAGTTAGAAGGGCAACTCCTTCATGCATATAAATTAGAATTTAAGCATCCTGCCACACTCACACAAATGGTTTTTGAGTGTGACTTGCCAGAATACTTTGAAAAAGTATTAAAAATAATTAATTAATATATAATATATAAATACTTTGCAAAAAAATGTTTTTTTGATAAAATAAGAGAGTAATAAGGAGAAAAATTATGAACAATAATGCAAAAATGAAACAATTATTAAGCTTTTTAGCGTTTGTATCGCTCATTATGGTAGGTTTGGCGCTAATCATATCATACATCTTTAAAAATAATGGCGGGATTAGTGAGAGTTTGAATTTAATTGCTAATGTTCTTTCATATATCATTGTTATTAGCACTGCTTATCATTATGTTAGAAGTAAAAGAAATATGTGGTATGTGGTTACATGGGGAATAGCAGTTGCTTTAATTGTGTTGTTCCTAGTATTAAATGTGATTTAATTTTCCGTGAATCTAAATGAAAAAAAATATTATTGATTTTTTTAAAAACAAGCTTAATTCTGCAATAGTTATAGCTATCGCTTTAATTGTTTTGTTTTACTTGCTTATGCCACTTTGGGTAGGATTTAATGTTAGTTTTGTTGTGTTATCTGCTATTCTTTGTTTTTTATTTGCCACAAAACTAATTATTAAAAGCAAAAGCTTAAATTTTAACAATGGCGATGAAAAGAAAATTAAAAGTGCAAAAAACGAATTAATCTTTTTTGCTGTGTTATTAATATTTTTAGGTGCCTATATTCTTTATCAATTGCTTTTAGGTGCTTAAAGCAATATAAAATTATGCATTGTATGGTGCATTTTTTTATTTTTATTGCAATAAACTATAATAGGTGTTAAAAAGTATCTAACACTCACAAAAAAAATCGACAAAGTTCTTTTACTTCTTGAGTTTTTTTACAAAATTCCAGTTCGTTAATAATGCTCGTTGATTTATAATTTAGGAGTTCAAACAGTTTGAAGTTTTTAATAATCTATAAAAAATACATTTATTTAAGTTTATGTGCGGTACTATGTATGGTTTTGCTGTCATTTGAAATGTATGGCATGCCGGCTGCTTCTGTGTTTTTTGGTTACGCACCTCGCCTTGTTCCCATCTATTCGGTGGCAACAGAAGAAAAAAAAGTTGCAATATCTTTTGATTCTGCGTGGGGAGCGGATAAAACAGAGCGAATCGTTGCGGTTTTAAAAGAGTATAAAGTTGACGCAACATTTTTCTTAGTGGGTTTTTGGGTGGAGAAGTATCCCGAAATGGTCAAAATGCTTCAAGACCAAGGTATTGAAATCGGCACCCATTCCAACACTCATCCCGATTTAACTAAACTTTCTGGCGAACAAATTAAGTTGGAATTAGAAACAAGTATAAACAGCATTAAGGAAATAACAGGGGAAGAGGTTAAACTCTTCCGTGCGCCATTTGGTGCATATAACAACAATCTTTTAACAATCACAGAGAATATGGGTATAAAAACAATTCAATGGGATGTGGATACTCTCGACTGGAAAGGATTAAGTGGGTTAAAAATATGCGAAAGAGTTATGGCACGAGTGAAAAACGGTTCTATAATCTTATGCCACAATAATGCTGACCACATCTTAGACGCTCTGCCGGCAATGTTGATAGCATTAAAAAATGCGGGTTATGAAGTAACTTCAATAGGAAATCTAATTTACGACAGCAATTATACCATTGACAACAATGGCACGCAACACAAACGGTAAAATGTATATAAAAACTAAAGGGGTAAATGAAAAATGAATTATGATATAACAAACAATAAAGCTGTTGTGTGTGGTGAAATTGGTAGCGAATTGGTATTCAGCCACGAAATGTTTGGTGAAAAATTTTATGAGTTTAATTTAAAGGTGTCCAGACTATCGGATAGTTTTGATATAATTCCTATAACGGTGTCCGAGCGTTTGCTAGAAGATAGAAGCCTGCAAATGGGCGATACTATTAAAATTAACGGACAATTTAGAAGTTATAACAAATTAGAAAATGAAAAATCTAAATTAATGTTAACAATGTTTCTGCGTGAGTTTTTGGATAACACTACAGATAGTGAAACAGTCAACCAAATCGAAATAGTGGGGTATGTTTGCAAAGATCCTATATATAGAACAACTCCCTTTAATCGTGAAATATGCGATGTGCTGTTAGCAGTAAATAGAAATTATGGTAAAAGTGATTATATTCCTTGCATTGCATGGGGAAGAAATGCTCGGTTCGTGAAAGACTTTAATGTGGGCGAAAAAATAAAGGTGTTAGGCAGAATTCAAAGTAGGGAATACCAAAAAAAATTAGAAGATGAAGTGGTAACCAGAACAGCCTATGAGGTTTCGTTGTCGCGGATATCGAAGTTGAGCGATGAGCAGTTTGAGCAAACGAATATGGCAATTAATTAAATACTTTTATTTATATATTAAAAGCGGTTTAAACCGCTTTTTTTGTGACCGCATGCTAAAAAATAGTTTGGAGGTTCACTCGTTATCACTTGTCACTCAGTAGTTTTCCGTTTCCTGTTGCTCGTGATATTTATTAAAGTTTTTGGGTATTATCATTTAGAGTTTGACTAATATTAAAAAACAAAAATATGCATCAAAAACTTATCGGTTTGATTTATAACGAGTGGAAAATAATAATGATAAACTTAAAAAAAATATTAAAGAAAAAAAATAAAAAAGAAAATAAGGAATTTAGAAATTAGTAATTATAAATAAAAAAAACGGGACAAGCTTTTTTAGTTATAATATGTATATATTACAGTGATTAATAAAAACAGACTAAGTATGAAAAAGATTACACCACAAGAAAGATAAAAAAAGTATAAAACAATTGAACTATAATTAAATATTAAAACAAATAAAGAAATTTTGACTAAATTAAATCAAGTTAAATAAACAAGGTTTAAAAAAATTAATAAAAATAACGAAAATATTTATAAAGAATTTAAAATTTTACTAAAATGCTTACAATTGTAGTTTTTTTTAAAAGTTACTTTGACTTTAAAATATAAGTAGAAACTAAAATATGAAAAACTGCATTGAAAAAAAACTCATAATTATGTTTAAAATGAGCAAAAAGCATGGTAGTGTGCGTGTGACTATTTTCACCAAAATACAGGTTTTTTAATTGACAACATAGGCAAAAGCACATATAATTAAGGCTAAGGAGAAACGAAAAATGTGTTAAAGGAAAAAGCAGTTGTTGTTGCAGATTTTGGTTCATCAAAAATAAATGTGTATGCAGGTATGTCTAATGCTTATAATAATCTTAATATTATTTCCAAGTGTGAACAGGAATATGAAGGATTTATAAGCGGAAAATTTATTGAGATTGAGAAAGTGGGTAAAGCCTTTTTATCAGCAATAAATATCATTCAAGCGAATTTGAACCAGAAAATAACTAAAATCTTTGTTGGAGTACCTAGTGAATTTTGCTTTTTAACCACAAATGATTATAGTTTAAATTTTAAAATCAAAACAAAAATTCTTCAAAAACAACTTGATTTTTTATTTAATCAAAACCTTGCAAAAAGTCTACAAGGCAAAACATTAATAAATAAGTCTGCCATAAGTTATAAAATAGATGGAAAAAGCACTATTCATCCTTTAAGCAAGCAAGCAAAATTGCTGGAGGCTAGAGTTTGTGAAGTATACGCAGAAAATTATTTTATTAATCTTCTTAGAAAAATTGTTGAAAATTTAAATATCGAACTGGAATTTCTTTCCACAACACTTGCACAAGGAAACTATCTTCTAGATAATGAGCAAAAACAAAATGGTGTGGTGTTGGTAGATTGTGGATTTTCTTCCACAAGTGTGAGTTATCACTTGGGAGAGGGGTTAACAAACCTTAAAAGTTTCTCACTGGGTGGCGGGCATATAACAAGTGATTTGCAAGAAATATTAAATTTGCCATACGCTCAAGCAGAGCAATTAAAACAAAAACTTATTTTAACAATTAAACCATCGCCTTTAGATGTTTACACTTTAAATATTTTAGAAAATGCAGTGGAAATTTCCGTTAAAACAGTGAACGATATAGCACTTGCTAGAATTGAAGTTATTGCAAATGCTATTAATAAATGCTTGCAAGCTTTTGAAAATAAAATAGCAGACGATAAAGAAGTATATATAACTGGTGGAGGACTAGCATATTTAAAAGGAATTAAAAATTATTTGTCAAAAATTCTGAAAAGAAAAATTATTATCCTTGCGCCACCGCCGATGCAATTTAACAGACCACATTTGTCTAGCATGATTAGTTTATTACATGTGGCAATAAACAGTTGATAATCTTTAAAAAAAACAAATGTACGCAAAATCTAATTAAATTATAAAATATCATTTCAAATTTTCAATTTTTTGATTTATTATAAATATGACATAGATTGTCTATACTTAAACAATTTTTTTAAAAAACAATTGTTAAGAATAGTAAATAATATTCATTAATTTCAAAACACCATTTCCAAACTTGCTAATTAAGGAGAATTTATAATATGAATGAAAACTATCAAGAAGAAGAGGTTTTCCGTCCAGTATGCAACATTAAAGTTGTTGGTGTGGGTGGAGGCGGAAACAATGCTGTTAACAGAATGGTGGTCGCGGGCATAAAAAGTGCTGAGTTCGTTGCCGTGAACACAGACAAACAAGCACTTTTAATGAGTAAAGCAAAACATAGAATCCAAATTGGCGAAAAGCTAACAGGGGGAAAGGGTGCAGGTTCCGAGCCAGATATTGGCAGGCGTGCAGCAGAAGAAAGCAAAGAGTTGCTGGCACAAATGCTCGAAGATACTGACCTTGTGTTTATAACAGCAGGTATGGGTGGCGGAACAGGAACGGGTGCGGCACCAATAATTGCGAAACTTGCTAAAGGTATGGGTATTTTAACGATTGCGGTTGTAACAACACCATTTGGTTTTGAAGGCAGACGCAGGATGGAAAATGCTGAAGTTGGCTTAAAAGAATTAAAAGAAGCGGTAGACACATTAGTTGTTGTGCAAAATGAAAAACTGTTAAAAATTGTTCCAAAAGGCACACCTATTGTGGAAGCTTTCCGCACAGCTGATGATGTGCTTAGGCAAGGTATCCAAGGTGTGAGTGATTTAATTGTAACACCAAGCCTTATTAATTTGGATTTTGCCGATGTTAAAACAACCATGCAAGACAAAGGTTTTGCACACATGGGGCTGGGTAAAGGCAGAGGAGATAACCGAACAGTTGAAGCAGTGCGTCAAGCAGTGTTTAGTCCGCTTTTGGAAACAACTATTGAAGGCGCAACGGGTATAATTCTTAACATTAAAGGCGGTATGGACTTAACACTTGATGAAGTTTATGAAGCGGCAGAACTTGTTAAAGAAGTTGTTGATCCAAGTTGTAACATTATTTTTGGTAGCGGGATAGACACTAATATGAGCGATGAAGTTGAGATAACCGTTATTGCAACCGGTTTTAACAGTGTGTATGACCAAGAGGAAGAAGAGGAAGAAGTGAGTGTGCAACAAACTTCGTTTGAGAACTATCATGAAGAAGTTAACCAAGAAGAAGAGGAACCGGAAACAAGTATTGTGCAACTGGAAGAATCGGATATTCCGCCGTTTATTAGAAACCGCATGAAACGCCGTTAAAACAGGCAAAATCAAAAGACGCAATAACTCTCTGGTTATTCACGAACTTAGTTATTTATAATTATAAATTTCTTTGTTTTTTAAAATAACCGAGCATCGTTATACAGCTTTTTATTTAAAGCGTGTTGGCTGTATGTATTTGAATTTTGGCTATATATAAAAAAAATCAAACAATTTTTACCGCAGTCATGTATGCTAATACTTCCTGCTTAAAAATTGTTTTTTTATTGCTCTAATTTCCAATCAAAGAACCCAAAAAAGGCTTGAAATATAGTTAGTATGTTTTACTTTATTGTTTTTTTATTCCAATGCTAAAAACCAAAAACTTTGAAAAAAGTTTGATAGTTTTTTTTCATTTCTTTATTATTTAATTATATCCAAAGGCTTTAAAAAATAGGTGTCATAACAACTTTTTGTTATTTTTTTTTGTTATTCATAGTGTGCTATATAAAGGCTGGTATTAGCGTTTTTTAGCCGTTAAAAAAAGTGGAGGATTTTGAAATAAATTGCAAAATATCATAAGAAAAAAGTTGTAATACAATAAAAATCTAAAATTGATATTATCTTACATTTTTTTGTGACAGATAAAAAACCATACAATAATAAAATATATTTAATGGAAGTTTATATTGAATATGTGATAATTGATAATTTAATTATTGACCTTATTATTCTTTTTATAACTGCTAAGATATTAAAGTTAAAAATAAAAAAAAGAATAATATTTTTAAGTGCAATAATTGGAACTGCGTTTGCAGTAGTTATGCCACTTATATCAATAAATTTCTATTTACTGACTTTGTTAAAATTAATAGTTGGCTTTCTTATGATAATAATTTTAAAATCATACGCAAACTTTTTAGAAATGACTGCAACATTTTTAGTTTTAATTATGGTTACTTTTATGCTAGGCGGTGTTTGTTATTCCATTTTATCACTATCAGGAGGGGTGGTGCATCCTCAAAATTTGATAATTTTTGGTTTTGAGTCGCCGATAAGTATCTTTTTGCTTATAATTTGTTTTTTTGTTTTTCTGTTTTTAAAAATTTTGAACTTTATTCAGCATAAAACTGCTATAACAACTTATATATATAAAATAAAGATAAGCATTAATAATAAAGAGTTTGAGTTAAATGCATTATTAGATACTGCTAACGAATTATTTGATGAAAACAACAGGCCGGTTATTGTGTTATCGCAAAATTACTATAAAAAAATTGTTAACTCAACTAATTTAAAACCCACAGAATATCTGCAAGTTCATAGTGTTACGACACTAGCAAATTTAATTGCTTTTGAAGTTGATAGCTTAGAGATAATGGATAAAAACATTAAAAAAATGCCCGCAAAGTTTGCCGTGTCACAAGTTTCCTTTGAAAATTATGATTGTTTGTTAAATAAAGCAATATTTTATTAATTATATTAGGAGGTAATATGTTTAAAAAAATATTAAAACTAATTAAAAAGATTTTCTTTTTCGAATTTTTTTCCCGTTCAAAAAAAGTAAACTACATTGGCACAGGAAATACGCTGCCAAAAGCGTTAAAAGCAAGCGAAGAAAAAGAGTTAGTTGCAAAGTTATCATTTGATGATGCTAAGCAAAAACTTATTGAACATAACTTGCGATTAGTTATTTATGTGGCAAAAAAATTTGAAAACACTTCCGTTGAAATGGAGGATTTAATTAGTATTGGTAGCATTGGCTTAATTAAAGCTATTAATTCCTTTAAAGGTGATAAGAATATAAAAATTGCAACATACGCAAGCAAATGTATTGAAAATGAAATTTTAATGTATTTACGAAAAATTAGTAAACAAAAAAAAGAAGTAAGCCTAGACGATCCCATTAGTGCCGACAATGATGGCAACGAACTTATGATAACTGATTTGATATCAAACGATGAACTGATGCCAGATTTTGAATGCGAGAAAAGAGCAGAAGTGACCGCACTTTGGCAAATTTTAGACAAACTCAACAAGCGGGAAAAAGAAATTATGATAATGCGATTTGGTTTAACTGGCCAGGAAGAAAAAACACAAAAAGAAGTGGCGGACGACCTTGGTATTAGTCAAAGTTATATAAGTAGGCTAGAAAAAAAGATATTACTAAGAATTAAAAAAGAAATATTGAAACTAGCGTAAGTAAAAACATAACCGCTAAAAATGATTAACTTATTTCGAAACTTCCACAGAATACTTATTTTACACTAAATTATTAGTGACAGAGTCAAAAAAAACTATTTAAATAAAATAATAATTTTTATTAAAATAATATAAATTTCTCTAAATATTTCACATTATAAACCTACATACTAAAACTAAAGGAGTAGGTTTTTATGAGCAGAAAAGTTGAAATAACAGGTGTAAACACAGCAACCTTGCCAAAGTTAACAGGTGTGGAACAGGCGGAATTAATGCGTAGAGTGAAGACGGGTGATAAAAAGGCGCGCGAGGAATTTGCCGTTGCAAATATGAGATTAGTGCTTAGTGTGGTGCAACGCTTTCATTCTCGTGGAGGCAATGCAGATGATGTTTTTCAGGTTGGTTGCATAGGGCTTATGAAAGCAATAGATAATTTTGATGTAACGCTAAATGTGAAATTCAGCACTTATGCCGTGCCTATGATAATTGGAGAAATAAAGCGATTTTTGCGGGATAATAATTCTATTCGGGTTAGTCGTAGTCTTCGTGATATTGCTTATAAGGCATTAAAAGCAAAAGAAGAACTAATTAAAAACAACGCTAAAGAACCTACTATTTCTGATATTGCAGAATATTTAGAAATACCTATTCGAGATGTATCCGTGGCTTTAGAAGCAATAAGCGAACCAATTAGCCTATATGATCCTGTGTATAATGATGGTGACGACACCATTCATCTTGTTGATCAACTTAGCGTTTCCGAAGATAAAGAAGATAATTGGTTAGAAAAACTAAACTTAATGGACGCACTTAGAAAATTATCGTCTAGAGAAAAACAAATTATGACTCTTAGATATTTTGTTGGAAAAACACAAATGGAAGTTTCCGATGAAATAGGGATTAGTCAGGCGCAAGTTAGCAGGTTAGAAAAAAATGCTATAAACGAAATAAAAAAATCGTTTTGAAAATAATAAATTATTACATTGATTCATGTTAACGAAAATGTTAAATATTGTAAGCAATTTAAACAATGACCTTTAAAAAAAACAGTATGTGTCCAACTTTGCACCCACTGAATTTATTTGTATTGTTATAAGTTGATTTGTTTAATGTTTGAGCACTTCGTACTTGTTACTATCCTTTCCAAGCAAAAATTAGTATAGTATTAGTATAGTATTAACAATATTAGTATTAATGTGCAGTTAGGTCGTGAATTGCTGTCTCGTGTTTATCGTTTTTTAAACTATAAAAATATTAATCATTATTATTTTTTTAAGAATTTTGAAGTAAAATTGAATAATTTGACGGATTTTAGCAAAAGATAATAACACAAGGATATAAGAACATTTTTCTAATTTTATGGTAGCGTTTAATTAGTTTGTTCGTGGATACAGTGTGGAATAATATCTTTCGTGTTTTAGTTTTTTTTAACTTCACATTATAGTAAATAAATATTAACATCCACACTGTTCCCATCCTTGGTTTATAGGAGGTGAAATTATGGCTAGGTCAAAAGCTTCTTCAAAGGCTAAAGGTAAAGCTAGAGGAAAGGCTAACGCAAAAGCATCTAGTAGCAATAGCAACAATGCTTGTTAGTTTATGCCTAGAAGCATGTACGAACTAATATTTTGTAAGGTAATTAGTTTATTAGTTAAGCTTAAATTTCATGCAAAAGCGCTCGTCTTTTTAAAGAAGAGTGCTTTTTCTTTGTAAAGTAAGCCACACGCTATGAAAAGTTTTATACACTTAAAATAAAAACCAAAAAATGTTGTTTTGTTTATGAATAAAATATTTGAGTTTTTAAAAATGGAATTTTGAAAAATACCATGTTATTATTTAAAAACACGATAGAAATTTTAAAAAACCGTTTACAAAAAAAATTTTCTATGATATACTTATTTTAAGTTAATGAATCATGAAAGAGGGCGCGGCTCTTTTTTTAATGAAAACAAACTATTTATATTGACTATATTTTAACTATATGTTAAAATAGCCGCGGATTTTAAGGAGATAATAATGAGAGAAAATATTATTTTAGAATGCACAACTTGCAAAAACAGAAATTATTCCAGCCAAAAAAATAGAAAAAATAATCCTGAAAGAATTGAATTTAGGAAGTTTTGTCCTTTTTGCAAAACACACACTGCACATAAAGAAACAAAATAAGCAAACTAAAAGAGTTATGAAAAAAATAAGGGGTGCATAAAATATGGCTAAAAAGAAAAAACAAAATCAAATGAAAAAAGTTGATACTAAACAGCCTTTGGTGGAAGAACCTATTGAGCTGGAAGAAACTCCAACTAAAAAAGAAACAAAAAAAGCACCAAAAGCTAAAAAAGATAAAAAAGAAAGAAAGAATCTTTCTAAAAAATTTAAAGAAGTTTCAAGTGAACTTAAAAAAGTTTCTTGGCCGTCACTTTCAAAAGTAGTTAGGTCAACTGGTGTTGTTTTGCTAGTTGTTATAATTTGCACGGTAGTACTACTTGGAATTGATACTTTATTGAAATATGGATTATATGACTTAATTATGCCAAAAGGCTAAAAAGTTTAGAAGGAAATAATATGGTAAAAAAGATTAAAGAAGAAAAAACAGAGCGAAAAGTTGATAAAAGCAAAGCAACTCCTTCTAAAAATGAAAATGTTAATAAAGAAACCGTGGCAGTTAAAGAAAGCGAAGTTATACTACAAAATAGTGTTGAAAAAATAGAAGATGTTGAAATTACTGCAAAAGAAGTTGAACTTAACGCAGAAGAACAAGCCCAAGAAGAGTATGAAAGTTTAAGAGCAGAAGCAAAATGGTATGTTCTACACACTTTTTCTTCATACGAAAATGTTGCAAAAGAAAACTTAGAAATAGTTGTTGATAAATATAATTTGCAAAACCGTGTTTTCGATATCATTATTCCTATGGAAGATGTTATGGAAGAAAAAAATGGTAAGCGCAAAATTGTCAGCAGAAAACTTATACCGGGGTATATCATTGTTAAAATGATTTACGGTGATGATATCTGGCACGCAATCACAAGAACTCGTGGCATAACGGGGTTTGTTGGACCAAAAGGGCGTCCACTTGCGTTAACTACTGATGAAATAAGAAAAATGAAACTGGAAAAAGTTGAAGTTGTAAACATTGATGTTGCAGTGGGCGACAAGGTGGAAGTGTTAGAGGGCGCGTTATATGGTTTCGTTGGTGAGATAATCTCATTAGATATTGTCGCTAATAAATGCAGAGTTTTGGTTGAAATGTTTGGTAGGGAAACGCCGGTTGATTTGACTTTGGAGCAAATTCGTAAACTAAACCAATAAAACTTTCATAAAGGCGCTAAACAGCGTGCCAACTTAGTTATTTTTGTTTAGATAACCCTCGTTATCACTTGTCAAAATATTTGTCAAAACGATTATGAAAGTTATAATTAATGTATGATAGAGAAACTAGTTAACATGTGAGTATTCATCAAATAAATTTCGTTTCTCGTCTATACAGTTTATAAAAAAATTATTAACAAATATAACTTGTAAAAATCAGCCTTTACGGTTATAAAAGTTTACAATTAATGTATGTTTAAAAATTCGTCATTCAAGTTTGTGTCTTAATATTTATCAATTTTAAAAAATTATTTTAAATAAACCACAAAAAAATATTTTTTAGTGTTTATTATATATAAGTTATGTTAAAATAACTATGGGCGAAAAGTCCAAAAGTGGGAGAAATGTAAATTTTATAATGCATTTTGCTTACACCACAAAATTGCCAAGTGATTTGGCAGGAGGAAAAAATATGGCAGAAAAAAAAATAAAGGCAGTTGTTAAATTACAATTACCAGCAGGAAAAGCAACAGCAGGCCCGCCAGTTGGTTCATCCTTAGGTCCTCAAGGAATTAATATTCCAGCGTTCACAAAGGATTTCAATGAAAAAACGGCTAGCCAAGAAGGATTAACTATTCCAGTTATTGTAACTATTTACCAAGATAGATCTTTTGAATTTATTATGAAAACACCACCAGCAGCAGTTTTAATTAAAAAAGCTATCTCAATTCCAAAGGGTGCGGATAACTCAATAAAAAACATAGTTGGAAAGATTACAAAAGAACAAATAAAGAGTATCGCAGAAATTAAAATGCCAGACTTAAATGCAGATTCTATCGAAAGTGCAATGAAAATAATCGAAGGAACTTGCAGAAGTATGGGAGTAACAGTTACAGATTAATCGTGGGAGAATAAAAATCTTTTTAATTTATTCGTTTAACACCACAAAAAGGAAAAATTATGAAACAAGGAAAAAGATATGCAGAATCTGCATCATTAGTTGATAAAACTAAGCTATATTCTGTAAAAGAAGCAATGGATTTAGTGCTTAAAACAGCAAGTGCAAAATTTGATGAAACCATTGAACTTCACACTCGTTTGGGTGTGGATGGCAGAAATGCCGACCAACAAGTGCGCGGGGTTGTTATTCTTCCGCACGGAACAGGTAGAATTGTTAAAGTGTTAGTTATTGCTAAAGGCGATAATGCAACTATCGCAGAAAAATCAGGGGCAGACTTTATTGGAGCAGAAGACATGATTGCTAAAATTCAAGGTGGTTGGACAGATTTTGATGCGTGTATTGCAACACCTGATATGATGGGACTACTCGGCAAAGTTGCAAAAATTTTAGGACCAAAAGGTTTGATGCCAAATCCAAAGAGTGGTACTGTAACCACCGATGTGAAAAAAGCTATCAACGATATTAAAGCAGGTAAAGTGGAATATCGTTTAGATAAAAGCAACATTATCCATGTTAGAATTGGTAAAGTATCATTTGGTGCAGAAAAATTAATTGTAAACTACCAAACTGTGATTGATGCAATTATTAAAGCAAAACCAGCAGCAGCAAAAGGCACATATATTAAAAGCATTAACATAAGTTCAACTATGGGACCGGGCATTAAAATTGATGCAAAAAATTAATTAATTAAAAAAAGAATTTAAAAATATTTTAAGTTCTTTTTTTATGTCACCTTGTGCCCTAATATAATTTTAAGCAAAACCATGATAAAAAAAATTTTATGGATAAATAATTTAATTTTTTATATTAAAACATGCATTTAAATTTCTATTACATTTTCCTTAAATTAAATAAAATTTTTATATTTAAAAAACGCACAATTTCTATAATTAACAATATTACTAAGAAAAAAAATAAAAATAAATTTATGTCATAAAAATTTGAGATTGCCTTTTATAGTATGATATATTATTTTAATAGCAACTTTTTTTTAATATATTAAAAGTTTATAAGTAAACTTAATAAGCATAAAAAGTACGAACAACGCAAAAAAAAACGCAAGTAAAAAGCATTTTAAAATATAGAAAGTTTATGATATAATTTTTTAACCGACAAGAAAAGCCACTTGTGACTGTTTCTTAAATTTTAGGTGTTTGTCTAACAGATTTTAAGAAAATTTATTATCATGCTTGTTGGTTAATAAAAGAGAGTGTTAAAACTAATAGAAAGCCACTTGCTTTCATAAATAAAAATTTTTCAAAAAAAATTGCTAGTAAAGGAAAAGATATGCAGATTATAGGTTTTATTAAAAATTCATTTATAGATTTTCCCACACTTATTTCCAGTGTTATCTTCACACCTGGTTGTGTGCTTGATTGTTGGTATTGTCACAACAGAGAGATAATTCATCAAAGGGAAGGTATATACCAAGAAGAAAGCATTTTAGAGTTTTTAGATGAACGAAAAGAATTTTTAGATGGTGTTGTTATAAGTGGTGGCGAACCAACTATGCAAGAGGATTTGCCGACTTTTATTAAAAAAGTGCGAGTCCTTGGTTTAAAGGTAAAGTTAGATACCAGCGGAACAAATTATGAAATGTTGAAAAGTTTGATAGATGATAACTTATTAGACTACATAGCAATGGATATTAAAGCATCTTTTGATACTTATAGAAAAATTACCTCTATCACAGATGAGCAAATGAAAAGCGTTAAAAAAAGCATCAAACTTATAAAAAATAGTGGTTTGCCTTACGAATTTCGTACAACTTTTGCACCAAATCTAACGGTTGATAACATAACAACCTTACTTACGGAGTGTGCACCGATAAAAAATTATTCACTGCAAGCCTATAAAAGACCATCAAATATAATAGAATCAAAGTTAAAAGAACATAAGCTTAGTGATTACAAAAAAATTAAAGATTTTGCACTAAAAAATAAGCTAGTAGAAAGTTTTAATATTAAAAATATGGATTTTTAAGCATGATTAAATTCGCAGGGGTTTTACTAACTTTAATTGCAGAATAGCAGATTTTAAAGTATACTAATGAAAATGTTAACTTACTCAAAATTAAAGGAGAGAAAATTAACATGAAAAAAAGCATTTGCATTTTTGGTTTAGCCAGTGGCTTTTCAAAAAATGTTGCACAAAGAATATCAAACAAGTTAGAGATGCATTTTGCATGCGTTGAAGACTTAATTGAGTTTGACCTTATCAATCCAAGCGAGGTTAAAAAAATTTGCGGAGCAGAATATTTAAAAAAAATTGAACGAAAAAAAGTTAAAGAAGCAACTTCATTTGAAAACACTATAGTATATTTAAGATTTGCACTTTTAAACGATGAATTAAATTTTAAACATTTAAAAAACACTTGCGTTATGGTTTACATAGCATTAAACGAAGACAGTTATGAAAAAAAAATTAGCCGTGATAAATTAAGCAAACTCGAAAAAATACTTAGTTTGGGTGTTTTTAAAGATAGAGATACATTATTAAAAAATCGTGCCGATATTGTAGTAGATTGTTCCAACACATTACCAGAAAAATCTGCAACTCGTGTTAAAAATGCTATATTTAATTATTATGAGGAGAGAATATGACCATTGACGATAAAGTAATTAATAACATTCGTTTGCTTTCATGTGCAATGATATCAAACGCAAAAAGCGGGCACTCGGGAATTGCGCTAGGCGCAGCACCGATTTTATACTCGCTTTATGGCAAGCAAATGAATGTTTTGCCAAACGAACCAAATAATTTTTTTAGAGATAGATTTGTGTTATCTGCGGGGCATGGAAGTAGTCTTTTATATGCCACACTTCACACACTAGGTTTTCCTGTATCTAAAAATGATTTAATGAGTTTTAGAAAATTAGATGGTTTACCGGGGCATCCTGAACTAAACGAAAAAGTTGGCGTAGATTGTTCCACAGGTCCGCTTGGACAAGGCGTTGCAGTTGCTGTTGGAATGGCTTTAGCGGAAAAGATGCTAGAAGAAAAATTTAATAAGCCAGATATAAAAATCATTGATAATAAAATATACACGCTTGTGGGCGAGGGCTGTTTAATGGAAGGAGTTTCATTTGAAGCACTTTCACTTGCCGGCAATTTAAAATTAAATAATTTAATAGTTATTTATGATTGTAATTTAATTTCACTTGATAGTTCCACTACTAAAACTTTTAACATTGATATTAAACTTTATATGAAAAGTTTAGGATTTGAAGTGTTTGAAGTTATGGATGGAAATGATTTTGTTGGAATAAATAAAGCGCTTTCCATGGCTAAAAAATGCGGTAAGCCTGCTTTTGTTATTGTGAACACTAAAATTGGTTTTTTAAGCGATTACGAAAATAGCAACATAGCACATGGTTTGGTTTTAAATACCGAGCAACTAGAAAATTTAAAAAATAAGCTTAAAATAAATGCTATTGACAATTTTGAACTTGAAAAAGAAGTTTTGTTGCAATTAGAAATTGCAAAAGCCCGCTTTTCGTTTATTACAAATAATTTTGATAAAAAAAATAAGCAGTATAAAAGATTATATCCAAAAGATGCTGCCGCATTAAATAATTTTATTAGTGGAAACTATAAAATTGATTATAAAAAGGCGTTTGATTATTCTAAAAGTAATGACAATTTAAGTTCGCGTGAAATGGGTGGGGTGATTTTAAACGAGTTTGCAAAGTTAGACAATAGCATAATTGGCGGAACAGCAGATGTTTCGTCTAGCACCAAAGCTTATATTAATGATGGTGGGCAGTTTCAAATCGATTCGCCTAATGCAAGGAATATTTTATATGGCGTACGCGAATTTGCCATGTCGTGTATGTCGGCAGGATTATCTCTTTATGGTTTCAAACCTTTTGCTAGCACATTTTTGGTATTTAGTGATTATATGAAAAATAGTATTCGATTAAATTCACTTATGGGCGCAGGCGTAATTTATATTTTTTCTCATGACAGCATTATGGTGGGGGAAGACGGACCTACTCATCAACCGGTGGAACAAATTGAGTCTTTACGACTAATACCTAACTTAAATGTTTATCGGCCATGTTGCTTTAAAGAGTGTTTAGAAAGTTATTCGCAAGCATTTTCTAACAACTCACCATCGGCAATAATATTATCACGCCAACAATTAGTACCTATTGAAAACGCAAACTTTAAAGATATTGAAAAAGGCGGATATATAATCTCCGCAGAGGGCAAAGGCAAGTTACACGCTGTGATAATTGCAACGGGAAGTGAAGTAAAATTAGCCGTTCAAGCACAAGAATTACTTAAAAACAAAAAAATTAATGTACGAGTTGTTAGTATGTTTTGTGAAGAAGTGTTTAGTACTCAAACAAAAAGTTATATATCCGGCGTACTTGGGAACTTGCCAACAGTTGTAGTTGAAGCAGGTAGTACCAAAGGCTGGTATAAATATGCTCAAACAGTGGTGGGAGTGGACGAATTTGGCGGTAGTACAAAAGGCGAAGAATTGTATGAAAAATTCGGAATCACAGTTGAGCGAGTTATAAACGCCGTTAAAGAAGTTATAAACAAAGTTAAATAGATTTAAGTTGGAAGTTAAAATTTTTATTTTTTGTAATAAAAATTGTTTGAAACATGTTGACTTTAAAATAACTATAAAAAACTTGCTAACCAAAGCAAGTTTTTTTAACTTTTATATATTAAGTTAAACTGTGTGTTAGTCGTGAACTTTTTTTAGTGTTTTGATTTCAATTATTATATATAAAAATAATTTACTTATTTAATGTAGAATAAAAACCTTTAACGATGTCAATTACATTGTTCTTAATTAGCCGATACTAATGCTCACATTGATTTTTAACAAAAACTATATTTTGTACTTTGTAGTCAAAATTTGTTGCAATTTAGCATTAATTGTCATCAATGTTCCAAAATATTCATTTAATATTATATGAAGTTTTGTAAACCCAAAAATAAGTTTATAGATTTTTTAAAATTTTTTTGGAGGATATTTTCCACTCAATTAATTATTTATTGGATACTGTTAGCACTTGCAATTTTAGTGGGAATATTAACCGCATCTTCTTTCACAGCTACTATTAAAATAACCATGCTTTCTGATAAAGTGTTTTTATCGTTTATAAGTCTAAAATCGTCTTTTTGGGGGTTGTTTTTTGGATATTTAATATTTTATTCTATTTCATTTTATTTTGGTGTGTTTTTATATAAAACGATATATATTATAATTCAAGTTGTGTTGCTTGTTTGTTTTGGATACTTGCTCGGCTTTGATATTATCATAGCATGTTCCACTTTTACTGTGTTGTCTATCATTTTATATTTGGTTTTTTATGTGCTATGCAAACTGTCAATTCTTGCGATTTTAAGTGTTGTTTTTGCTATTAGTTTTAAAAAGTGTCAAGAAAACAAAAAGTTTTGCAATTTTTGTTTTATTAATTTTTTTGGGCTTAATTTAAAGCAAGTGTATATTGCTTTAAATGTGTTGCTTATTGTTGTCATTATTATTCTTAGTGTGCTTTGTGGTGTGTTTAATTTTACGCAAATTGCGTGAAATATAAAAAATCTTATGAATAATTAAAGAAATATTATAAACAATAATAGTATGACATTTACAATTATATCAAGAGCGTTAATAATATACGCAATAGTATTATTTATATTGCGAGTAATGGGCAAAAGGCAAGTCGGCACAATGCAACCTTATGAGTTAGTTATAACTTTAATTATTGCTGATCTTGCAACTATTCCTATGGCGGACACTGCACTGCCGTTAATTCATGGAATCATACCATTATTAGTTCTTTGTTGTGTGCATTTTTTGCTTGGTTTTTTAGAACGCAAAAGCATATTACTTAGAAAATTTATTAATGGAAAACCAGTTATTCTTATCACACCTGAAGGTGTGGACTATGGAAAGTTAAAAGAATGCAATATGAATTTTAATGATTTGCAGGATGCTCTTAGAGAAACGGGTTATTTTAATTTTAGCGAAGTGCTTTATGCGATTTTACAATCAAACGGAAAGTTATCCGTTCTTCCGCGTTCAAACGAAGCACCAATAAAACCAAAAGATATGGGTATAGAAGCAGAGCAGGCAAGTCTGCCGATTATAATTTTAACAAAAGGCAAGTTGATAAAAGAAAATATAATTTATACCAAAGTAGATGAAAATTTTTTAAAAAAACAATTTAAAAAAGCCGGCTTTGAATCTTTTAAAGATATAATGGTAGCCACGATTTCTAGTGACGGAACAATGTATGTGCAAGGTAGAACGGGCAAATTTCAAACACTTGAATCGGATTTTAGCGGGAGCTGGTAATGAGAAGAGGTATTTATATTCTTATTATAACTGTTTTTTTGCTAACACTCGCTATTTTTGAATATGTTGCAGTTGTAAATATTTTAAACACAATGAAGGAATCAGTGTCAAACATACGGCAACAGTATTATGAAAATGCGGCAAATATCACGGTTTTGAAAGACGATGTAACGGAAATAAAAGATTATTGGCTTGATAGAGAAAGTGCAATCTGCCTTATGTTTAATCATAAAGACTTAGATGATATTTCCAATACCTTAACTAAACTTGTTATTTATACAGAAAATAATGACTACTATAATGCTAGTGTTGAAGTTGGCTTGTTAGACGAATACATGAAACATAGTGATCATAAAATGAGTTTTAGCATTCATAATATTTTATAGCGGTAAATTATAGAAATATTTATGTGTTTTTAATTATTTAATTTTTGAGAGTAAAAATATTTATCGCAGATAGCTTGTAGTTGGTGATAAAACTCTAAAATGACTTTTTGCATTATATTTTGCTTAAAATATTTTTTTGCTTGCGGATTTTAATTGTATATTTTCTGCAACAAGCATTACTCTTACACTATTATATTTGATTACACTTTATACTTTTATATATGGGTGCTTAATGTGAATTAAAATAAGTAGATTAAAAAAATTTATAAATACTGTTGCGCAAAGTTTGCCTTGTTAACAGGAAAATCACTGATAGTTTAATATATATAAAAAAAGGGAAATTATTAAAATTTGAATGGTTTATTTTGTTTTAAGTATTTAGTTATATGAGTTTCCCTTTGGACACTTTATAATCCAAATATAAAGCATTTTATAGGTACTATGCAAAATAACAAAAAGTGCCAAAATAATTAATAAAACAATAAAATAAGTATGTTGTTTTTATCATAAAGCATATGTAGTGTGACGATACAATAGCATGTATTGTCAAAATGCTATGCTATTTTGTCTTGAACAGGTTTTGCTTTATTTTTAATCTTATTGTAGCAAGCAAAATAAACAGTTTTAATATCATATAAATTAAACGCCATAAGCAAAGATAAATAAGCAACAACTGCAACAGTGCTGGCAAGTCCAAGGGCAATAATAGAAGGAAAAACAATGCTTAATATATTAAAAGAGTAGTTTGTTAGCATGCTTATAGGAATGGTTAAAAGAGCAAGCAACAGCATATTTTTAAAATATTTTTGTTTTATTGGAATATTCTTTTTTATTATAATAAAGTTTAAATATGCTGAAATTGCAGCACTTGAACCCATGCCAAAAATAATGGAATGAATACCAATTAAGGTTGGTAGAAATAAAATTGATGCGAACAAAAAAATACTAGAAATTATATAAATCCAAAAACATTTGAATTCTAAACCAAGTGCGTTTAATATAGTTGATGTTAAATGAGTTATATTCATAGGTAGCATAATCCAGCAAGCATAAGACAAATATGTTCCTGCAGCTTTACTATTAAATATTAGTTCACAAATAGGCTCTCCAAGTGCTGCAAAAACAGGCATAACTAAAAAAGTTAAAATTATAGCAAAATTCATAGATGTGTTTATTTCATTATTTAACTCGTCATATTTTTTTTCTTTATGTAACACCGCCACGCGCGGAATTAAGGCGGTGGAAAGGGCGGCAATAAAGGTGCCGGGAATACTAATAAGAGGAAGTGTCATGCCCACCATTATACCAAGTACTGAAAGTGCCTGATCGATTTTAAATCCAATAGAAACAAGTTTTAAAGGAATTATTGTTGACACAATAGGTACAACTATACTACCGCCCAGCCTAACTGCAGTGATAGGAACAGAACTTGCTATAACGGGCTTAAAATGTTTTTTCGGCGACGATAATCTTCCGCCAATTTTAAAATATATAAATATTCCAATTATAGTGCTTATAACAGCGGCAACCGAAAAACCCACTCCAGCATGAAGAGGGCTAGCTGAACTATATAAATAAAGCATTATAAACATGCTTATTCCCATTCTTAATATTTGCTCAATTAGTTCAACAACACTTGCTTGCAAATATTTTTCTCTGCCATACATATATCCTCTAAAAGAAGTGTAAACACCTGTGGAAATAATAGCAGGAAGCAGAATGAGTAGGACTTTATAAATTAATTCATGTGTGAATAGTTTGTCAAAAAAAGGCTTGGCAATAATAATAAATAAAACAACGAGAAGTGCGGTAATTGTGGCAATAATACAACCAGCAGCAACAAATTTGCTTGCGTTATCTTTCTTTTTATCAAATGTTATAACATTTGATAAAAAGAAAGATAACG